>JABAOH010002447.1_pt1 | contig 134190 bp, 103 predicted proteins | sample 7062181 | NCBI WGS metagenome assembly JABAOH01 (sample SAMN14538630, study PRJNA623070) | marine sediment metagenome | biome: marine biome [ENVO:00000428]; feature: marine pelagic biome [ENVO:01000023]; material: deep marine sediment [ENVO:00002113]; isolation source: pool of 5 deep marine...
AATCCCGCGACGAACCTTCACTTCCGACTTGACAAAGGGCTTGCTCATGGATGCGAACCTTTCCGGTTGAGTTTCCTCGTGTTCTCAGAAACGTTCAGATTACTCCCATGTCTGCATAATCCCTAAACTCACCGAGCGTTAAATCAGGAAAAACTCGTCATTTCGCAGATTTTGCGGTATACTAAGAGCAGACGGAGGATTCGCAGTGTAATACAAGTTAGCTGGATGTGGCTCATGAAGGCATGGCTCTTGTTAATATTTGTTATGTGTGGGTGTTCATCGTTGGGATCGGCGCTTGACGAACTTTCGCAATCAGATAGAAGCGAGCCGACGGTTAAAGTGATAGTCAAGAAAAGTGCTCCCATCACCGAAGGGGACTCGATTATTACAGAGACCCCATGGCACATGGTATTTGGATCAGACCCAAATATAAAAGTTCGTCAGAGGGATTATGTCGGTTTTGTTGGCAGTCTGGACATCCTGTCCCTTGTCAACCTCACACCAGATACACTGACTATCCGGGCTTTTGTCGACGACGAAGCCGAACTGACTACGTTGTATCGGGGCTTTATTGAAAAAGGCTTTTTTACGGTTAGGGTAAGTCCGTCCTATCGTTTGAGAAAAGATAACGCTTTTTATGTCAATGTCACGGTGGGCGAGGAAACCAAAATCCCCAAAGTGATTTTGAAATAGATCTCGGGGATGAGATCGCGCGATCGTATAGGAGTGCACAACATGATGGCTCAGTTGTGCGGATATAGGATTCAACTAACTAGGCGCTGCTACTGAGGCGCGGGAGCGCCGGAGATGTATCGGGTAAATGAATTGATCAGAGGTATCAGCACTGTAAGAGGGCGCCGCAGCAGAGCGCCAGTGCGTTAGGCGTTGGAATGAAGCGGCCACCAGACGTTACGCCACCCTTTCTCCACGAATCATCCCTCCCCGGGGAGGACTCGAACCCTGTCATTTGAACTCCGGCCATAGACGTTAGGCAGCTCATCCCTCCGGAAAATTTCATCGGAACCTTCAGGGAAACATTCTGTCCAAACAGCAGAAATGGAGATACGAGATCCTTGTTCCTTGAGGTGCTAACATGCATATTTTCAAAAAGTTACTCACCGGCTTAACTGTTCTTTTAAGCTGTGCCCTCCCAGCGATCCTCGTGGCCGCAGAGACCCCAGCAGAGTCGATCCATCTGGGGAACACTCACGTAACCCCGCACATCGAAGTGGCAATGGAACCAGGCCGAAATATCGTTTTTTGCTCCACATTTCAAATCACATGGAATCTCATGAAGAACGACATCATCGAAGAAGACATTCAGCTGGAAAAACCTCTGGATCTGGTCCGGTTCCTGAACCACGGGCTCACAACGAAAGAAGACATTTCAGAAGAGGATTATCTCGCGATGGCGGGCTACGGCGCAGATGATATCACCAACAAGATCAATCGAGCTCTGAGAAGGAAATTCGGCAGCGATGCCCCGGTGGTCCACAGCAAATATAACAAAGCTGATGTCATTTTTGCTTACGCATTTCTCATGAAGGAACTTCTGTTTGAGCACGCATTCGAGGATTTCAAGGACCCAATCACATTCTATGGACACACAAATGAAGCACAAGTAGAAGCATTCGGCATCTTCAAATGTTCCGGACAGCGCCACAGGAAACTGCGTGATCAAGTAGAGATCATCGACTACATGAACCATCATGATTTTATTATTCGTCTCAAATCGAAGCATCCAGACGATGAGATCATCCTTGCCAACGTCGAGCCGGGAAGAACCCTTCTCGCGACATTTGAAAAGGTGAATTGGCGAATCGCCAAATGCAGGCGATACGCCAAGCCGGAATCCATTGGAGAGAACGACATCCTGCAGATACCGAAATTCGACTTGTCCATCGATCACAGCTACGAACCTCTTCTGGACCTTTATTTGGTGAACAAGGGGTTTGAAGACTATTTCGTAGCTGAAGCCAGGCAGGATATCAGGTTCCGGCTGGACGAGTGCGGGGCAACGTCCAAATCCGAGGCAATATTTGCCCTCAAAAAAGGCCCGCCCGTCGATTTCAGAGCACTCAATTTTCAACAATCCGTTTATGCTGTATCTCAAGAAAAAGGATGGTCAATACCCTTATCTTGCCTTGTGGGTGGAGAATGCCGATTTGATGGTTGGAAGTGACGAATTGTGGTAAAATGGTTCTAAATGCATAAACAACGAGATACGCAGAACAATATCGAGCTCGAAAGCATAAGACTTGCAAAATCGTTTCTCGCAGATGATCGAAACGCATTCAACAAACTGATACTCCTGCACAAAAGGTCGGTATTCAATCTGTGCTATCGATTTCTGGGTGATTACGATGATGCCGATGACTGTGCACAGGAGGTGTTTATCAAGGTAAGTCGTTCACTGAAGAGTTTTAGATTCGAGTCGAGTTTCAGCACGTGGCTTTACCGGATTACTGTGAACACCTGCAAAAACAGACTGAACTCGCTGGAGTATCGGCTCAAATCGCGGAGAGTCAGAATAGACGCAGCAAGACATATGGATAATGAATCGAAGCAAATTGATATCGAGGACAAGTCACCTTCCCCGGCGACCGAGCTCATAAGAAAGGAAATCGACCGATTGATTCAGGGTGCCATCAACGCATTGCCCGCCAAGCAGAAACTTGTTGTCGTGCTGCGTGACATCGAAGGCAAGTCCTACGAAGAGATCGTTGAAATTACGGGATTCAAGCTTGGGACCGTCAAGTCAAAGCTATCGAGAGCGAGGCAGCAGTTGAAAGAAGCACTGGAAGGAAAGATCTGAAATGGACTGCCGAGAATCAAAGAATCTACTGTCGGAGTATATCGATGGTATTTTGCCGGAAACAAAAGCATCAATGGTTAGGGATCACATCGCCCGCTGTCCGGATTGCTTACATGCATACGAGTCTATGATAACGATAATAAAACACATGAATCAGATGGAGAGCGTAGAAGAGCCGGCGGATTTTGTAGAAAGTGTAAACGCCAGACTCGAAAAGCGGTTCCATTTGGAGGGATTCATTCGGCGTCTCTTTTTGCCTGCGCGGATCAAGATCCCGCTCGAGCTGGCCGGAGTCGCCGCAGCGGCCGTACTGATATTTTATTTTGCAGGGATCAGGGATGGCCAGGCTCTGTATGAGGTCACAGTGTCTACCACAATGTCTATGGACACGTATGACAAGAGCTCGGAAGTCACCGAAACAAAAGTCGAGAGAGCCGCCCAGCCTGCTCCAATAGCCATGGGAAAGCGTGCAGCTGAAAAACTCGGAACGTCCGAGCCCAGGAGCAAGAAAGGGCCTGACAAAAAGCCAACGCTTCAGGATGTCATCAATTCACTGGAAGGGAAGGTGATCGAGTTAGAATATCTTGAAGGTACTAATATTATAATAGCCATGACCGTGGAAATACGAGCAGATAGATATCAAACTCTTCTTCAGGAACTAGCCAGATTGGGTGAGATCCAGACAGCTTCTCTCGAGGTATCCAAGGACAGCAAAGAATTTATTAGGGTGCAGATCACGTTCCAGCACTCTGGACCCTAACAGTTCCATATCAAGTTGATGGTTCCACTGCTTGAACCACTTTATTGCTAAAATTGAATATTCGTGGATTTGGCTCCGGCTCCCCGCGTTCCAAATACTCTAATACCTTTGGAGGCAGTTGGTCGTAGAAACTGCCCATTCCCTCTTTGATTTTATTCAGGAAAAATGTTGGCGGCTTAATGCTTACCCCCGAATAGAAAGCTTCGAACTCACGGTCAGTTGCGAAATGGTTGCGTATTTCGACAAGCTTCCTTGCACCACCGCCTTTGTCCGAGGAAATTGTTCGGAGCAAGTTCATCCACCTCGGGAATGAGTGTTTGTTGGCTCTAAAGCGTTTCCATACCATGCGGGATGAAAAAGAAAATCTCACCAGATCGATCAAGTTATTGTAGAACTCTACATAAGAATAATTTTTGAACCTCACATTGGAAATGGAATATCCATCGAGAAAAGGAAAAGGTATGTCGATAACCCTCTCTTCAAGCTGGTATTGATGATTGAGCGGAGCTGCGTTGCCGAATGATGTCAGAACAAGGTAATTGGGATATACCCCGGGCGCCAACTCGACAAATCTCTTGGTCAAATCGAAAGGCTCCTGCCCATCATCGGAGTCCAAGCCAAAAATAGAATTTGTTTGCACATACGGAATGTAGTGTGAAATCAGGCGTGCCTGCTCGGCAACCGATTCGACTTTTTCCAATCCTACATTTCGACTCTGCTTGGATTTATCATTGAACTCAAACCACGATTCGATCCCCGGGGACATCACAAGAAAGTTGTTTTTGTTCAGCCGCTTTAGATGAGGCTCGCTTAACAGAGACAGACTGCTTTCTGCGGAAAACCTAAGTGTCCCGGATTTGACTACCGACTCGATGATCTCCATATAATCGTCAAACCGAACACCGAAGTTGGGATCGTACCAAGCTACGATAGGCGGGTTTGGCTTTTCTTGAAGAAATTTCAGATCCTCACGAATCTGGTCGTAGGGCAAGGTTTGATAATCGACCTCTGAGTCCACACAAAAACTGCACCTGTAAGGACAACCGAAACTGCCGATGATCGGCACAACATGGATAATGCGGCTTTTGTCCAAATTCTGCTGGATGAATTTCCACCTTTCACGCACCCCGGGTAACTCTCGAGGATGATACTCTGCATTGAGCACCACTCCTTCATTTGGGTGCGGTGAAAAGTCTTGCAGCAGATCGTGGATGATCGTCCGATCAGTCAGACCGATGACGTAATCGAAATAGTCTTTTGCATCTTCTGCGTATGCCCGGGCGTGTGGCCCTCCAAGGACAGTAACAACATTTCGCTTACGATAGATGTTCGAAATACTATAGGCGAGGAACGCGGCCTGAGTGAAGGCGCTTATGAAGAGGATATCAATGTCATCCGGAAGTTCGCTATACAGATTCTCAAAACCAGTATAGGTAACAAAATGGGCTTCATGACCCATCTGCTCGACCCAGACCGCAACAACCTGCGGCATGATCGAAGCGTAATTTGGATTTACCAGCTTGGCAAACAGCTTGCCGGTCGGCCGAGTAGCGATCAGATCAACGATCCCAACTTTCAAAAATTTACGATTGGTTCGTTGCTCTATGGGTTGATTGAGTTTCATGTCAACGATCTATCAAATGCAGCTGCTCCTTTGATCTGCTGTCTTGAGTTTTTTAGACAATACCCTCGGCGATTTTGAATCGGCGCATTTGGCGGCTAGTCAATCTCTTCGAGGTGGATATCGAAAATCAGATCTTCCCCAGCTAAAGGGTGATTCGCGTCTAGAGTTACCGTCTCCGTTGAGATATTGGTTACCGTCACTATAAAGATGTGCTCATCCCGTTTAAGCTCCAGCTGCTCGCCAACCTGTGGATCGATCCCGGTTGGAAATTCATTTCGATCGACAATCAATACGAGGTCCTCGCGATGGGGGCCAAAGGCTTCGTCTGAGGGAACATTGACGGTTTTGGATTCTCCTGGATTCATCCCAACGATTGCCTTCTCAAATCCCGGAATCAAGCTGCCGTCACCGATTTTGAACTGCATCGGCTCATCTTCGCCGGAACTCCCAAATACAGTCCCATCCTCTAATCTGCCTGTATAGTGAACTTTGACGAGATCGCCCTTTTTAGCCTTTGCCATCGCGCTCATTTTTCCTTCCGGTTGACAACGAACCAAAGCTCCAAGCTGATGGACTTTCCTGTTGCTTTAATATCTCCGCTTGGGCCTTCCTTCTCTGCGCTTCATCGGTCGCGCTTCATCGACACGAATATTCCTCCCTTGAAAATCGTAATTGTTCAGCGCTTCCTTGGCCGCCTCAGCTTCTGACGGGCTGGACATCTCCACAAAGCCAAAACCTTTCCTTTCTATGATGTTGACCTCTACGACCTGCCCATATTGTGAGAATAGCTCAGTCACTTCCTCGCTCGTTGCAGAATAAGGGAGATTTCCCACATAAAGCTTGCTACCTTGCATCGCGATCTCCTTTTCCCTCGCATAGCAGCCTCATTACACAGTGAATTCGCTGCTACACATCCTGTCCTGTCCCGTACTACTCGATCCGGGCCAACGTTCGCCGTTGAGAATGGCGTCTATATCATCGGAGCTCCGGTACCACCGTATCTCCCGACTGCTGAATATCGGGCCACTTGGGCGGCCTATGCTCAATCAGTTTCGAAAGCCGCGGGCCCGATAGATTATAAAAAGAGACCTGTGCCATGAGCCAGGTCTCATTTCCTCGTCTGATCTCTGGATTTTTTACACACATCTCTGGGTGTGCCTCTCACTGGCCCCAAGGGTAATTCGTCGTCAAACCTGTGTCAATGGGGTATGTAAGCAAAAGGGAAATGTATTCAGCCCACCGCCGGGGCCACATCGATCGTAATACCTCGTATACATGTGCCGCCAAAAGGATTAGCCCAGGTTTCTCTCCTGTTTTTGCGGTCGCAGCACGGCCAAAATGGGTCGCGCGGGCACCACGTGTTGCAATCTAAGCTTATGTATTATAATAATTTAAGCACCATCTCTCCCGGCGGGCGTCTCGGATCGCAGGGTGCGGGTCCCATCAAAACCGGTGATCATAATATGCGGCAAAGGCCCGCATGACGGTTTCACCAGGACCCTGTGGCCAGGCCAATTGGGTGCGGTCGTCCTCAGCAGTCGGATAATCCAGATCGGGATCCTTCCGGATTTCCTGAATTTCCCTCTACGCCGATTCAAGTGCAAGAGATCCGGTGGTATTGCTAAATCCGCGGCCCCCCTGCCGAGCCGTCCCGACGAGGGTCGGCAGCGCCATGAAAAAGCCTTCCTTCACGCTGCACCGCTTGCACGCAGCCCATGTAAAACGAATACGGATCGCGTGCATCGATGCTGAATCCCAATTTCTCGAGTTTCGGTACGATGTTCGGATTCATCCGATCCAGCTCGAGAGAAACCTTGCCGCCGAGAGAGCAGTGAAGCCTCGGCGCTGCAATGGCTTCGTACAAGGAATATCCATGTAGGAGGCGAACGAGAACTTGAAGAATCGATGGGGTGATGCGATCGCTTCCGGTCGACCCGATCACCAGCCATGGGCGTCTTCCACGGAAAATGATAGTCGGCGCAACACTCGCCCAAGGAACGGCACCTGGCCGCATATAATAAGGATGACTGAGGTCGGTATATTCGAAGGCATTCATATAGTTGTTATATAGAAATCCTAACTCTTTGCTGGCAACACAAGCGCCAAATACATTCTCAATCGACTGCGTGAGAGCGACGGCGCTTCCGTTCCGATCCATCACGGAAACATGCGTCGTTTCACCATATCCACGGATCCGGTTACGCGTTTGCCGGGCTATTTTCTTTGCATAATCGAGATCAAGCATTCTCCGCTCCTCGACTTGAGCGTAAAAGTTCGGGTCGAACGGACGGTCCCGTCGGTCAATAAAAGCCCGGCGAATGACTTCAGCTAAAAACACCGCTCCAGAGGATTTATCAGGATTGTAATGTTTGAACTGCAAATGGTTAAATATGTTGAGCATCTCAATCAGCGTCCGACCGGCTCCCGGCGGTGGCATCGTAAACAATCGATCCGAACCCATCCTGCAAGTAATGGGGCGCCTCACGATAGGCCATGGAATCTGCGCGAGATCGTCTTTACGGATAAGGCCGTCATTCTGATTCATGTCACGGTGAATAGATACTGCGATGCTGCCCTTGTAGAATTCTTCGACGCCCCTTCGAGCAATCCGGCGGAGCGTTTCAGCAAGAGCGGGCTGACAAAATCGATGTCCCACCTGTGGAGATTTCTTATTATCGATGAGGAACAAAGCGGCCGCTGGGCCTGCCTTCAGGCTTCTTCGCGTCCGTTTGGTGAGCGACCGCTGTAGCGGCGTTATGTCATAACCTTCGTCAGCAAGTCGGATTGCCGGCTCCAGTACCCGTTTGAGCTCCATACTGCCGTAGTTACGGAGCGCATAGTCCAGAACTGCCGGTGTACTGGGTACCGTCGCAGCTTTGTAACCCGTCCTGACTTCCTCGCGCGTGAGTGAGTTAGGTAAGGCACGATATGGTGCTCGTGAAGAACCGTCCAAAGCAATTTTCTTTAGCGTGGGAGCGTGATAAATGAGCATCAATGTCTGCCCGCCCAATCCCGAAGCGGCCGGCTCACACACACAAAGGGCGAAGGCGGCAGCAATGGCTGCGTCGACTGCATTCCCTCCCTCTGAGAGCATTTGTATCCCGACCTCGGTGGCACAATGATGCGCCGTAGCCACCATTCCGTATCGAGATACCGAGGCCCTCTCGAGGCTGCGCCACGGAAAAGCAGTAGGCCCAACGGGCAAGGTCTCTAGATCATCCTGTTTTATTTGCGACATTCTATGCTCCATCAGCGCGCAACAGTAATTGTGCCAGCAACAAGGTCCTTTGTATGAGACTAATTCGTTTAACACATTCGTGCGGCGTGTATAAATTCCTTGCCATTGGTCCCAGACCGCAAATTACAGCGGTTTTTCCCGTTACCAATCCGCCGACTGACGGCCACGCCGATGACTCACTTTGAATATCGATTTCCCATTCAGCGGCGGTCTGCAGAATTGCTTTCGCAAGCTGCTTGTTTGCCAGTCGATCTTTCATAGGAGGTCTATCGGATACTATCTTCAGATCCCACCGAACCACGTTCTTGCCGAGTGCCTCGCGAATGCGCTTTTCCAATCCATCGGCTTTCTTTGCATCCAGATAACTCATTAGCAGAGTAGCGTCGATCCGATGAGGAACGAGCAACGGGAAACCCACTACCTTAACATCGACAGCCGCTACAGAGAGACGATCTTTTCTCGATGCGAGTTTTGAAATCGCTCCGAGCTTTTCGCCAAACCAAAGAAGCGCTTCCGGCTGTTTGATCGCCTGCCCCATTCTCCTCGGCCGCCCTTCGATGTGCAGTGCGTATTTCCGCTGTCCTCGCCGCTGATGGATGAAACAGTCGCCTGCGATCCCTGGACGAAGAACGATAACTTGCTTCGCACGCGCCGCAGCACGGCGTATCACTTCCTTGCTGTATAATGCATCCCTTCCTTCGTCTATATAGAACAGTACTCCGAGGCGACGGTTCCGCAGCTGTCTTTGAGCGCGTATAGATTGTAGTGCAAACTCCAGCATGACCAGCGGTGCTCTAGAAATCCCGACTCCCTCCCCATACAACCATTCGGGCTCCAACCGGAACGCCTCTACCGGAGACTCCCTGGGTATTGGAACATCGAGGTGAAGCACGAGAAGGGTTCCAGCATCCAATCCTTTCTTCGTCTGCCACGTCCACGCGGAATGCTCGTTGGATAGCTCCTCCTGCGGAGCCAATCCCAACTGCTCCAGCACCACTTCGAACTTCTTGCGAGCTTCCCGCAATCCCACCGGATCGGATGTTCGGCTGGATAGCCGGATCCATTCCCTCAAACGCTTCTCGATCCGGTCACGACGCTGAGTGATATAGGAGAAAACAAATCTACCCGGATCCTGAATCTTCCGCGGGATCTCTGGGGGATGGGGCGTTCCGAAATAACGGGCGCTTGCCACGTCGACAAGGCGATTGACAAGTGCGGCATAATCCAGTCCTGCTGCCTTAGCAGCATGCGTATATGACCCGTGTTCTCCAAGACTCGGCAAGCTGTTTACCTCGAGTACATAAAGTCTACCTTCATGATCGAGGCGCATGTCCACGCGTGCGCAGTCGAAGCAGCCTAATGCGGAAAAAGCATCTCGGGCGATCTTCTGTGCCTTTTCAAGCTGGGCCTTCGATAAACGTGCAGGACAATGCACACGGATGCTGCGATTGGAAGTCCCCGTTTTATCCTCATACCGGTAGATCTTTGGACCTGTTCGACCGAAATTAATCTCGGCGGCAGGCAGCACCTCGACAGGACTGTTGCCAATAAGGCCGACGTTTATCTCACGGCCGGCGACGTATCTCTCCACGAGTACAGGTTGGGAAAATTTATTGAAGATATTATCTGCAGCTTCGCGGAGTTCCTTCAGGTTTCTCACTATTCGGATGCCAAATGACACTGCCTCGTTCTTCGGCTTCACGATTAAAGGATAATCGAGTTCAGGGGGATCGAATCCTCTTTCCTTTAGAACGGCGAATTCTGGAGTTGGAATTCCATGCTGACTGAAGATTATTTTGGAAACAACCTTGTCGAGGGCGAGAGAGTGGGCCAGTGGGCCGGAGCCGACGTAGGGGATGCCCACCATCTCGAGTATGCTCGGCACATGCGTGTAACGTGCCTGACCCTGGATACCGTAGGATAAATTGAAAACCATCCCCGGATTTTCACCCCTCAGTACCCGCGGCATGAACTGTTCGAGTTTATCCACGAGCTCCTTATCACCCTCGATCGCGACTGCTTGATGGCCTCCCGATTTGAGGGCGTCGAGGATTCGCCGAATCGTTTTTAAGCCTATCTTCTCCTGATTGGGTATCCCGAAAAGATTAATGACACTCTTGCTGTCTCGGTTATAGACTACTGCGACTTTCATGCTTCCTCTTTTAATAATTGGTTATAAATATATCACAATCGTGACACTACTGTATATGTGATCCATAAATTTCTTTCTGTTTAATTGTGCTTACAAGACCATATTTCCCTCCCCTGCGTAGCTTTGCCAGTTCATAGCTTACTAGTGAAGCAGCACTAATAAAAAATGCCTTGGCGTGCACAATCGCCAAATATCAGGTAAGAAGCCTTGCATGATACAATTACTGATTGAATCTTGGCTTCTGTATGCTACTCCCATCACAGAAACTCGTCCAGTTATCCTCTAGGCAATTGAAAATACTGGTTTTAGCCCAAGTTTTAGCACAATTCAGATGAGATTATAACCATTAAAGGTTAAGATAATAATGCCAAATTTTGGCACTTTGCCGAGGTCAAAAGCATAATATATTTATAAGGCGCAATTGTTTTTTCCCCCGGCTTCCCAGAAGCCTTCTCTTCCGCAATGATAAAGAAGATCGCGCGAAGCACCCTTCAATATGCTCTGGTGTTGGTTCTTGCACATCAATGCTCTAGTTTTGCATTCGCCCAAGGCTCACTGGAAGCTGACAATTACAAGGGATGGAGACTCTCTTCTCTCGAGATCGAAGGTTTGGATAAAGGTCTGACTTCTGAGCTCAAGCGGGGTTTGGTGATTCCCAGCCAATTTTCGCGCTTTCGGAGACGCGGGCCTGTCTTCTATCCAAAAAGTCTCACTGAAGATATAAAGCGAGCACAACTGTTCCTCGCTAGACGCGGCTTTCCCTATGCAACGATCAAGCCTAGATTCGAGCCGCACCCTACGAAGGAAACATTTTCCTTGATTTTTAATATAATTCCCGGATCTCCGGTTGCGATCGAATCTATTACATTAGAAGGATTTCCATCATCAGTTGAAAGTGCGGCGCGTGTTACGCCTGGCCTAGGTAAGGGAGACGTATTTTCAGAGATTCGTGTAGAACGGACGAGGGCTTCTCTGGAGTCGATGCTCAAGCATGCGGGCTTCGCACATGCACGTGTCACCACAGATCTGTGGAGGATTGATTCCACGCACGTGAAGCTCGGCTTCGATGCGGAACCGGGAGCCATGTACTTGATTGATGACATCCTTGTTGAAGGTGCAAATCAGGATTTGGTTCCTCTGATTCGAAAAACCTCAGGAGTAAAAAGAGGCGCACGATACTCCCCGCTCATCCTGCAGGAGGCGCAAGACAATCTCCGCTTACTCGATTTGTTCCGGCAGATCCGCCTGACAACTCAAGAAGCTGCACCAGACTCGCTGGATGTGCTTGCAGACCTCGTCCTTCGAAAGCCGAGGTCGTTCGAAACAGGAATCGGCTACTGGACGGACGACCAGATCCGCGTTCGTGCGAACTGGATTCACCGTAATCTCTTCCGGGCAGGGCGGGGATTTTCAGTCGGAGGATCCGCTTCCAGGTTTTTGCAGACGGCCAATGTTTCTCTGTGGTGGCCGGCGCTCATAGGGGCGCGCACGCGTGAGGTGCTATCTGCAAAAGTCGAGAGTCAGCTCGAAGACAGCTATGATCTTCTAAGCATCGGAGGAGAATTATCATCTATCTACCGGCATTCCCTTGCTACGACGATGCGTTTCGGCATTTCCGTATCCAACGTCGATGTCTCGATCGATACGGAAATGAGCGATGCATTCATTGAGCAAGGTGGATTGCTCACTGTCGTTTCTTTTCGATGGACTCGCAGCAGCGTCGATAATCGAGTATCCCCAAAAAGCGGAACGACAACTTGGGTGCACACGGAATGGGCACCCAACGGATTCGTATCCGAGAACCACTTCTTATCTTTAGAGACCTCCGGCGCCCTTTTCAGACCATTGTCGAATCGTACCGTTTTGGCCATCCGGATCGCCGGGGGCATTGCTTCACCCACTGGCGAATCATTAGACCTCCTGCCGAACAAACGCTTCTATTCGGGTGGCGCCAGCTCGATGCGCGGCTTCAAAAGAAAGAAGCTTGGCCCATTGGATACGAACGGTTTTCCTCTGGGCGGCGAAATAAAGCTGGAGGCATCCGTCGAATTGCGCACTCCGCTGGTGTGGCGGTTCCGCGGGGCGCTATTTATAGATGCAGGTCAAGTGTGGCGGTACATCGAGGACATCTCGGCTGATGATTTAGAAATTGCATCTGGCCCCGGTTTGAGGCTGCAAACGCCGGTGGGACCCGTTCGTGCCGATCTCGCTCGTCGGGTGAGAAAAACGGAGGCCACCCAGCCGCTGTGGGTGTTTCATTTGTCCATTGGATATCCGTTCTGAGGGGATGCCAACAATTGCCCGTAAAGATATCCGATCCAATGGTAGAAGCGCAATGAGCCAACAAAACAAGAAGACTCGAAAAGCAGTGAAAATTTTAATAATCATTGGCATTGCATTCGTTGGGATCGGATTGATGCTCATCCTCCTTTTTAACATAAGGCCCGTGCGCAATCAGTTGCTAGCCTGGATTCTAAATAAGGCTGATGCATCAATGACCGGCACGATACAAGTGGGTGAGGCAATGTGGTCTTCGCCCGGCACGATTGAACTATCGAATTTAATCTGGACAGACGAAAGCGATACGCTTCTTTCAGCTGATCGCTTTATCATTGCCGTGAAGCTGCTGCCACTATTTAAAAGGGACGCGAGAATTACAGAGCTAATCCTAGAGGGGCTTTCGGCCGATGTGCCATCTATCCGCAATCGCATGCCATACACAGCACCGAGCAAGAACAACTCTGAAAAACGTTCTATCTTGAACTTGCTTCTGCGCAAAGGATCTGTACCAGGCCTGCCCTCGATCTCGGTCGGCAGCTTGAGAATCGCGGGCAGGGCTATCGATATCGATGAAAAGACATTACTGAGCGCTTTGGATATCTCTGCAAGCTTTGATCTCTCCCGAGGGCGTGCACCCAAGTTCCATTTGAATCGGCTCTCAGTGATCGACAGCGTTATTGGCTGGAGGATCGATCACGCCCATGCAGAGATAAACCTGGAGCATGGCAGGATGGAAGGCAGTGGCAAGGGACGTTTCGCACCCGGCTGGCCATTTTATTTATCTCTGAGTTCCCCGAAAGAAAATCGATTTTTGCTGACAGTATCGCTGCGTGATGGATTTGCGCCCCCCGATGCACCCGGTTTGACCATAAACGCTCAAATTGAACGGCTTGGGTTCGACTTGCAAACAGTGAAATTCGAAATGCTCTTGAAGTCTCCGGACACCGACGATCTGATCCGGATACCAGATCTTGTAGAGCGACTAAAAGCTACCAATCCATTGGAAGGGATAACTACCTCGATCGATGGATCGTTGCGATTCCGACCTGCTCTCTCAGGCGTTGCAACAATCGATGTGAACCAGAATGCATGGTTGCAGGGCGCACATGCGAGGCTCGATTTTCAAAGGCAACGATTTCATGTGGACTCACTCTGGGTAAGCCTGCCCGATCTCGCAGCAAATGGAAACGCTGCGCTGGCAAATGATTCCATCAGAGCACGGATCGAGACGAACGTCCGGGGGATGCAATGGCTGCTCAACATTCTGCCTCGCTTCCGAGCTCCGGATGCGCTGCGCGCTGACGCAGTTATGACAATGAATGGGAAAATAGACGCTCCGCATACCAAACTTCAAATCAATGCAAAGGCCCATAAGGGTGCGTTCGAACTCGAATCCCTCAACATTGATGCCGAGCTACCCGGCGACCGCAGTCTTCCGGCCATGCTTCGACTGGAAGCCGAAGCTCGGGATTTAGCGCTTTCGACGAACGCGGATATTGAATGGCGCGGCAAACAAACCATCCATCTCGCTCCGCTCGTCCTGCAGGAAGCCTCGGATCGGAAGCGGCGAGGCCTTTATGGAGCGAAAACGGGTCGAATCGAATACAAAAATGGATCTCTATCCGTCGACAACCTGAGCGTCATTGGAATTCTTGGCAATGTTCGCATGGATGGAAAAATCGACAAGAACATGCGGGGATCTTATCGAATACAGTGCACCTGGCCTCGGTTGCCAGAAATATCCACTCGATTCCTCGAATTGCCTCCGGCTCACGTGGATTCACTTCGCGCTCGCTGGCGGATGGACGCCCCATTTTTCTTGAACATCAATGGCCGGGTGGCCTCTACAGGGGGATTCCCAAAAAGTCGAGCTACGGGCACCCTCGCACTGCCGGGACCGAGGGTATTCACCGAACTGTTTCCCCAGGATGCCCGGCTCGACGATCTTGGGTCGCTCCGGGGCAATCTCGCGCTTGAAATAGCCCAATCCCACGATGGGCCTCGGTATAGTTTTTCCCTTGATCTGAATCCGACCGAGTGGATCGACTCCTCGGCAATCGTGTTTCACGGACAAGGGCGCACCCTCGAAATCGATTCCGTTGGTATCGCATTCGAAGACGTAGATCTTGGAGTCGAGGGCACGCTGAAAAATAATGTGTCGGATGTAAGAGGCAAGTTGAACGTGCAGAGCGCCCGGTTGCTCCATCGTCTGAATCCCCGGAACGAGGATTTGGACATCAGCATTCTTGCTCGGGCGGTGCTAAAAGGAAAAACTGCATCACCGGATCTATCCTCATCTTTCATCGCGAGTTTGTCTGGACCCAATTATCGCATCCCGAAATTTTCTGGGAACGTGCAATGGTCGGACAGCGGCTTTGCAGCGGAGATCAATGCCCTGGAAGGATTGATGGCGTCGACTCTGCATCTGGCTGAATTTAGCTCTACCTATAGATCGTCCGTGAACCAAAAATCCATGTTTCCAGGCCGATTTATTCTCCATATGCGCGGAGAAGGACTCGATTACGTTCACTCAGCAACCATTGATAGAAAAACAGACCTGTGGACACTTCAATGTGACTCTTTGAAGCTAGCACTCCGCAACCGGGACATCCGCACTTCCCGACCCTTCTGCATCAGCTACTCGCCCGAGAAATACAAGATAGAAGTAGAGGATTTTCATCTGGCAGGCACACTCGGAAGTATCCGTGCATCTGGATATGCCGGATCGGACAGCGCAGACTTGACAATCGATGCCGATGAGACGCTCCCCGAAGTACCTCCCTCTCTCAAAATGCCTCCAGAACTCTGGCCTGATCGATTTACCGCTCGCTTGATTATCGGTCACAAAAACCGCCTGAGTGCTTTTGCGAACGTACGGGGGTTGATATTCCCAGATAATCGGCGCCCCGAAGTTACGATGAATGTCTTAGCCAGAAATGACACCATCGATGCAGTGCTATCGGTAACCGATAAAAGCGATTCCATTGCCACTATCAAGCTTCTCCTCCCCATATCGCTATCAGTATTACCACCCAAGGCGGAAGCTCGAGATGGAAATGTTCATTGCGAGGCTTTACTGAATGATGTCCCCCTTCCAACGGGAGGATTCAAACAATATGCATCGGCATCCCAAATTGCCCGTCTCAACGGCCGCCTGCACGTCGAAGGCCAGTCGAGCCACCCATCTGCATCCATGAAAGCGTGCATCACGTTTCCAGCATGGCCGAAGTTATCGGCATACAGATTGGATTTCGAAGCAAGCCTTGCTCCCAAGAGAACAACTCTTGTTGCTCCCGGCCAAAACAGCGGCGATGATACTCGGCAATCTCCAGAGCAAAAACCAGATCACAACGATGGGCTGCGAGGTTCTATGACTTTGAGCAGGCAGAATCAAATGTTGTTGCGAACACGTTTTGATTACCCTTTGGCTTGGTCGCTTTTTCCGCCACTAATGGAACCCGATAGGAACCGCGAAATGCAGCTCCATCTCAAATCAGAGGAACTTGACTTATCGGATTTTGATGGTTTTCTCCCTCCAAATGTTGGGCTTGAAGGCCAGGGAAAAATCGACTTTGCTGCTTCCGGCCCCATAGATTGCCCCAACCTGAACGGTGAATTTGCAGTTCGCCAGCTGAGAATCAATCTCGCTGATGGCACGCGTGTATCCGCTCAAGCGGACATTCGATTCCAAGGAACTGCTAAGCGTCCTTCTTTAACGGGGAATATCGAAATTCAAAATGGTATTTTACGCATTCCTGATCCGCCGAAGAATTTTCATCCAAAAGAAGGAACGGCAATCCTCTGGGAACAACAACCCCCAGGATCCGAAAAGCAACAACCGCACGAAACCGGACGCGGAAAATCAAAATCCAGAAAAAAAGAGACTGATATCGAAATTGCTGCGGACGTTACCATCAAAATTCCTTCTGGACTTTGGATCCGCGGTCAGGGGCTCGGCGTTGAACTCTCCGGTGAGCTGCGTATAGTTCAGAAGGGTTCTTACCCAACGCTCACGGGCAACTTGCGTGCCGTTAGAGGCCACCTGGTCTTTATCGGCCGGACATTCCAGATGGAACGCGGTTCTGTTGTTTTCTACGGCGAGGATGAGGTGAATCCATCACTGAACATCGCCATGTCAAGCAACGTGGAAGGAACTCTCATCCGTGTCGCTTTTCGCGGCACGCTTCAAAAGCCCGAGCTTGTCCTGACATCAGAACCCGAGATGACGGAGGGTGACATCATGTCCGTTCTTCTGTTCGGAAAATCACTCGAAGAGCTCGATCACGACCAGATGAACTTGCTTCAGCGACGGGCCAGCGACATTGTGACTTCTTTTGGCCTGGCGCAGCTTGAATCTCGTTTGTCACGTCAATTGGGCGTCGATATGGTCAGTTTTCGAAAAGGAAGCAGAGACGACAAACGCACGTCTGTGATAATAGGCAAATATATAAGCCGTCGAGCACTGCTGAAATACGAACAGGTCCTCGAAGAGCAGGCGAGCTTCTTTGTGAATCTGGAATACTTTCTGACCAGGAATTTCAAGATTGAAACGCTTCTCGGGAAACAAAATCAATCTGGCATCGAATTCGATTGGTCCAAAGAGTATTGATGAATTCTCGGTCGAGTTTGATACCTAACGCATGCTGATAGTCGCTGAATTCTTCCCTTTAGCATCGATCCATTCTATTCACTCCTGCCATTGAAAATACGAAGCAGCCACGTGAGAATTTGTAATAGATTTTCAGTACGCAATGGATTATAAAGTAAAAAATGGAATGAGAGACGTATGTAGTTACTAGTTTCCCCTCTTTACCAAAGGAGGCCTTGGATGAGTGATATTTTCCAGTTAGTGCGAGAAGTTTTGCAATACCGGCTTTTCGAGATATCCGGCACTGCCGTCAATCTGATGACTCTCCTCACTTTTGCATTGATTATAGCTTTCACTTTTCTTATCTCTCACCTCCTGCAAAAGGCCCTCTACAGATTTTTCCGTACCCGTGGGGTAAAAGACGAAGCTTCTTTGGGAGTAACGACTCGACTGCTGCACTATTTGATCTTGGCAATCGGTCTCGGCGTGGGTATTCACACACTGGGGATCAACTTGACAGCCCTCTTTGCTGCCGGTGCTATTTTTGCCGTAGGCATTGGATTCGCCATGCAGAATATCGCTCAAAATTTTGTATCGGGTATCATTCTCCTCGCCGAGAGAACGATAAAACCAAGTGATATTCTGGAAGTAGAGGGTCGGATCGTTCGAGTGGTCAGATTGGGCGCGCGAGCAACCGTGGCCCGCACGTTGGACGAGGAGGATCTCATCATCCCCAACTCCATCCTGGTTCAGTCCGTCCTCAAAAACTACACCCTGCGGGATGCCTTGTACCGACTGAGGGCGCCCGTTGGCGTCATCTACGGTTCGGACATGGCATTAGTGAGGCAAGTCCTCGAAGAAACTGCCAGAGATCTGCCCTGGCGCGCTGAGGACACGGATCCCGTGGTATTTTTGACGGAATTCGGGGATTCCTCGGTGAATTTCGAGGTTTCCGTCTGGGTCGACAATCCATGGCAAATGCGAGGTCTCAGGTCAAAGCTGAATGAAGCGATTTGGTGGGGGCTAAAGGGCGCCGGCATCACGATCGCCTTCCCGCAGTTGGACGTTCACTTCGATCCTCCGGTGGTCGAATCGCTGCGTACTATGAGCCGCTCATGAAAAAGGGAATGCCTGCATTAGCATGATTTACCGCGTTGCGCGATGATGACTTGTAAGCTTTGGCTCATACTGCTCGTTCGCCAGCCACCGCCACATTGAGAGGCGCTGCTTCTCCTTTCTTGCCCTGACCCATATATAAAGTACGGTGAGGGAAAGGAATCTCGATCCCCACTTGATCGAATTTTCTCTTCAACCGGCGGTTGAACTCGCGACCTATCCGCCATTGCTTTATCGGCTTGGTCATGATGCGAGCTTTGATGATCACGGCCGAATCCGCAAACTCATCCAAACCGAGAATTTCAATAGGCTCGAGGATATCGTCTTTGTAATCTTCATCGCTGCGAAGCTCTTCATCCACCTCTTTAACGACGCTGATGACTTCGTCCACATCCTCACGATAGGCCACGCCTATATCGAAAACATAACGCGAAAAATCTTTGGTCATATTCGTGACGATGTCAATCTGACTGTTACGGACGTAATGCACGTTTCCCGCGAGATCACGTAAAACGGTCATTCGAATATTGACTTTCTCTACCAGCCCGCCTTTGCCAGCAACATGAACCACATCGCCGACTCGAACTTGATCCTCGATAAGAATGAAGAATCCGCTGATAACATCTTGCACGAGCCGCTGAGCACCGAAGCCAACGGCTAAACCGATAACTCCCGCAGCGGCCAAGATTGGGCCAATTTCGATCCCGAGCTGTCCCAAAATCATTATTCCTGCGGTGATCAGTATGCCGATGCTAAGCACATAGCGCACAAGAGAACTCAATGTCTCAGCCCTTTTTTCCCCTTCAACTCCGGGTTTTTTCTTCTGAACTGTGGAAAAGAGCCGTTTTGCCACTACCTTTACAATTCTCAAAGCGACGAAGCCGAGAATAACGATGAGTAGAACCTTCAAACCACTGCTAGTAAGCCATTGAAGAACCTGCTGGTAAAGAGCTTCGAAATTCATCGCTTACTCCTTTGCATAAGTGAAACCTCAACTTCGGATTATATCCACCGCTTTCTCCGAAAGTAAGTCAACATGCCAAAAAATACTCCGGCAATGATCGCCCATACGATGGGATAGCTCCATCTCCACTTGAGTTCCGGCATGAATTCGAAGTTCATTCCATAAATGCCGGCGACAAAAGTAATAGGAATGAAGATCGTAGCAATTATGGTCAGCACCTTCATGACCTCATTCATTTTATTGCTGATGCTTGAAAGATACAGATCTTGCATTCCGGATGTCACGTCCCTGAAGGATTCGACAGCATCGATAACTTGTATCGTGTGGTCGTACACATCTCGCAAGAACACTCCCATACCTTTTCGGATCAGCTTGGTTTCACCGCGCTCCAGAGAGCTTATCACTTCGCGAAGGGGCCAGATGGATTTTCGCAGGAAGATCATTTCCCTTTTCACCTGATGAATTTGCTCAAGCTGCGAAGGCGCTGGATTATCCACAAGACCTTCTTCGAGAGACTCGACCTGTTCCCCAAATTTTTCGAGAATCACGAAGTAATTGTCCACTATGGCATCTATAAGCGCGTAAGCAAGATAATCGGCACCCATTTTCCGGATGCGCACTTTCGCCTTCCGAATCCGCTCCCGAACTGGCTCGAAAAGGTCGCCCGGTCTCTCTTGAAACGAAAGAACGTAGTTGAAGCCCAGTACTATACTGACTTGCTCTGCTGTCACGAGATTCTTATCCACGTCGTGATGGAGCATCTTCAGAACAATGTAGATATACTTCTGGTGATCCTCCATTTTTGGTCTTTGATGGGTATTTACGATATCCTCTAGAATAAGCGGATGGAGACCGAAGTGGTCACCGAGCTCTTCTAGAACTTTCGTTTCATGCAATCCATTGACGTTGATCCACGATACATGCTTAGTATCCTTGTATGGAAAGCACTCTTCAGCTGAAGCGAGTTCTTTTTCCTCAAAATGGATTTCATCGTAATTGATAACCGAGATGGTGACCTTTTCCACTTTTTTCTCGCCGGCATATTCCACTGTGCCCGGTGGAAGTGCCAGCTTCTTCTGAACTCTCCGAAAAAATCTCGTCATCAGAACCGACCTCCTTGCAATGGGAGCTCCAAAGTCACATAATGATCATTATTGCATAGTGATTGAGAGGAGACGAAATGCTGCCCACTTAAAAGCCATATCCAATGCTCAAAAAGTCAGCGTTGGAGTTAAGTATATTCCTTTCGATGGTGCGAGGCAATCAATGTTCGGCATTTTGAAGCCAAAAGAAACAGTAAGTGAAGCTGAAGTTGGACATGGCCTGCAAATGCTCCTGCACGATGGAGTGTGCTCGCAGATCATGGGCGTCGTCACAGGCGGGGCTTTCCTCGTAGCGTTTGCCTTGCTCCTGGGAGCTTCGAACGTGGTCATAGGCTTGCTTGCGGCCATTGGTCCCCTCACCCAAATTTTACAGATCCCCGCCATTCTGCTCGTCGATAGAATCGCCCTTCGCAAAGCGCTTGTCGTCATCAGCTCCTTTTTCAGCCGAGTGGCTTGGCTCGCGGTTGCAGCTCTCCCGTGGATTGTGGGCGAAACCCTGCGGCTACCCATTTTGGTGATTTGTCTGTTCTTTTACTTCAGCCTCGGAACGATATCGAGCTGCGCCTTCAATTCCTGGATGAGGGACTTCGTACCTCAAGACATTATGGGAAGCTACTTCGGAAAACGTATGGCTGTATCGATCGCCGTTGGAGCCGTACTCACTTTGCTGGCCGGAGTCGGGATCGAGGCCGGCAAGACTATTTTCCCTGCACAGTACCCGCTGTACAGCATTTTGTTTCTCATCGGTGCTGCTTCGGGCCTCACCGGCGTGGCATTCCTGGCCCGCATACCCGAGCCTAGAATGCCACCACAGACATCAAAAGGGATCATCACCGTCCTCGGAGAGCCGTTTCGAAACAAGAACTTCCGAGCATTGCTCATATTCCTCGGGACCTGGAACTTTGCCATTAACCTGGCCGCACCTTTTTTCGTGGTCTATATGATCAAGAGGCTCGAAATGAGTATGGCACTGGTACTCGCCCTGTCCGTACTCAGCCAAATGGCCAACGTCATGTTTCTGCGCCTGTGGGGCCGCCTGGGAGATCGTTACAGCAATAAATCCGTTCTAGCAGTATCCGGACCGCTCTTTATCGTGAGCATCATCATGTGGCCATTCCTTACTCTCCCGGAAAAACATGTTCTCACTCTGCCGCTCCTCGTGATCATTCACATCCTGGCCGGAATGTCCACTGCCGGAGTCACGCTGTGCACGGGAAACATCGCTTTGAAAACAGCGCCAAAAGGCAAGGCGACATCCTACCTCGCTTCTAACGCGCTCGTGAATGGAATCGCCGCGACATTGGCGCCCATTATTGCCGGTGTGGCAGCCGATCGGTTTTCCGGGGAGCAATTGACACTTGCTTTTCGGTGGATAGTGACGGAGACAGGAGTGACGCGCTTCGAAGTGCCCGCATTGGCGCTCAGTGGCCTAGATTTCCTGTTCGTGATAGCTTTTCTCCTGGGCCTCTATGCGATATACCGCCTTCCGTCCGTGAGAGAAGAAGGAGAGGTAGAAGAGAAGATCGTGGTTACGGAGCTTTACAGCGAAGTCCGCAAAGCTTTCCGGCATGTTTCGAACGTAGCAGGACTGCGCCACCTGACCTATTTCCCCTATGAAAAGATCAAGGAAATGATCCAAAAGCGGTAATGCCCCGCTGCATCACGGCTCCGCGAAAATGCCGTTACGCAAACCACAGCTAAAAACCTCAGGCAAGTTGTGACTTCCTGGCCAACATGCCATCCAGGCGAGCTCGGGTTGTTTTGAGCGCCGTCTTCCCGCGAGAGCGAGATTTAGCTGGCGGCGGTTTGAAGAATTCGAACCGTTGGGGCTGATTGCACCAACCGTTCAAGGGTGTCTCGTGCCAAAGCCGGCCCCAACGCTTCCGAGGGCATGTAGGCAACCAGCAATGCGCGCTGCGTCCCCGGTGTCACTTTCACTCTTTCGTTTCCGGTGATCGGGCAATCGAGAGGACCGGCCGCATCGCAAAGGAGCGGTTTCCCCTCCAGGCGAAAGGGTCCCCGAAGCGATTCGTAGCTCTCACCAGGCCTGCCCGCTCGAAATACAAACGGGGGCTCGAACGTGCCCTCCGACATCACGCAACATGGAACGGCCAATTCCACCGACAGACAGTTGTTGATGTCGACAATGGGATGTATGACTGGGAGTTCCTCTCCCTTCAGAATCCTGCGCAGCAATGCTTCGGAAGCAGGCCGGTAACGCGTCGGATCACAACCCGATGCACGAAACAGCCGTCGCAGGGCCGCCACCGTCGGATGGGTAGATAAGCTTTGAAGATCGAAGCGCTCCCGAGCGCTTCGAGAAACCTGCCGGAGCAATACCGCCAAAGGCTCATCGTCTCCGGCCGACAGCTCCAGCTCGGCCCAGAACAGCGTCCAGCCCTCGAGTTCTTTTTGGACATCAAATGGAGGTGACTGCATCGAGAGAATTATAGCCGCATGAGCACAAATAGGCCAGATCGCTATACCCACAGAGGATTCAGGCGAGCTGAAACCTCCTGCAGCATGCCGTTGTCGCAACAGACCAGAACCGGCTTTGTCTCGATTGCACAATGAGATCCTACCGTTTCATTCTTCTTTGATTCAGCTCCTGCTTCAACGCTTCGATCTCACACAACAAAATCCATTGCAATATAATAAATTATGATGTCGTATCGAAGTTTTCCGATGACTCCTCAGGTTGATGGCTTTTGAGCAGCTCCCTGGGAGATAAACAGATCCTGAAAAGCATAAAGCATCAAGACGGTGTAAGCTTATGGACTTTGTGTTTTCAATCACCTATTTTAGGCGTATTCCTGCGGCACGGCGGCTGCGCGTTCCGCCGGGCAGCTCTCACTGACTTACAGGTTGAACACACGACCATCGAATGGCTATGAATCCGAATCCGTATCCGCGTCCACTGTATTCTGCGGCAATTATTGGCGCCGGGATATCAGGGCTCACTGCGGGAAGACATCTTTCCAGTAGCAACTTTAGGGTCAGAATTTTCGAAAAAGCCAGGGGGCCCGGGGGCCGCATGTCCACACGGCGGGAGGGCACCTATCAATTTGACCATGGTGCCCAGTTCCTCACCGCGCGCGACGATCGATTTCGGCGAGTACTAAAGCAATGGAGGAATCGAGGCATCATTGATGAATGGGATGCGCCCATCGTAATTCTGAAAAATGAGGACATCAGCTGAAGTGCCGATGATGATGACTATTCGGTACTCGGCGTTTGAAGTTTTCGAATTCTTTGCTTTTGATCTATCAACCCTCGCAAAGCCGGTAAGCGACCAAGGAGGAACATATATGCTGGTATCGCAGCATTCATTCGATCCCATCGCTCGTCCCTGCATAATAATAATTAGTGCGATGCTGGTGCTACTGATGCAATCAAGCGTCTCTCACGCAGCTGCATCGCAACTCGGCGGACTCAGGATCGATGTCGAAGCAGGACCAATTTGGCAGAGCAGGAATGATGTCGAAATTCCCAATGACGGCACAGCGACACGCTTCTCTCTAGCGGACCTGATTGGAAACGCGCCTTCACTATTTTATCGGATCTCATTAGCATACGATTTAACTGAAAGACACGGCTTCCGGCTCCTGCTCGCACCGCTAACCATCTCCGGGAGTGGCAGCCCCCTTGATACTATTAACTTTGAAGGGCGGACCTTTGAGAAAGGCATTCCGGTAGATGCGGAATATCGCTTCAATTCTTATCGACTTACATATCGCTACCTCCTCCATAACGGAGAACGTTGGCGCTGGCACATCGGATTCACTGCAAAGATTCGCGATGCGAAAATCTCGCTATCGCAACTTGCAACATCGACAGCGAATAGCAATGTCGGTTTTGTTCCGCTCTTCCACTTCTCTATCGAATGGAAATCATCAAAAAGGTGGTGGGCAGTACTGGATGCCGATGCCCTGGCGGCGCCACAGGGCCGGGCAGAAGACGTAGCGTTCAGAATCGGTTACGATGTCACCGACAACATGTATTTGAGCGCCGGATACCGGATGCTGGAAGGCGGCGCAGATGTTGACGACGTGTACACATTCGCTTGGCTACACTATGCAGCCGCCGCGGTTGGCTATCGTTTTTAGCAAACACCGTTGAGCTACCTATAAGTCCGAAATCCGCGCATGAATCGTCCTTATTAAATCTGACCGTTCGGACAATTACCCCTGGCGCGCTGTTCTGCGACAAATCTGCGGGGATGGATCTGCCGGTGAAGAACTAGCTGGTTTAATTTTGTTTCGAGTCATTAGAGGCACAATCAGTAGCTGAACTTCCCCAGGTCGACCTTTCCGCGGAAGGTCCAGTAGATGATCGTTGTATAAGCGAGGACGAACGGCATGCCAATGAAAGCAATGTTCCTCATGATGCCGAGCGTCTTTTGTGAGGAGGAGGAGTTATAGATCGTCAAACTCCAGTCCGCGTTCAAACTGGAGTAAATGAGATTGGGGAAAAGAGCCATACCAAATAGAAAAACAAGAGCCGCAATCGTTGCCGCGGACGATACAAAAGCGTAGAACGGACGTTTATGATAAATGGCCCTCGGAATGTTTGCAATGGCGAGGATGTTGAGCAGAACAACCACCGATGCGAGCGGGTACTGCGTGAAGTTGCTGATAGCATGTGGAATGGTTGCCAGAGTGACAGCCGTGGTGATGATGTACGCCGTGAGGAACACGCTAAATGTCCGCCACATCCATGCGTGGATTCTCGCCTGAAAATCTCCTTCGGTCTTCAGGTAGAGATAAATGGAGCCGTGCATCAAGAACGTTGTCACCACCAGCACTCCTACGAGCAAGCCATACGGCTGCAGCAAATCGAGCAGATCCCCTTGAAATTCCATGTCCGGCCCGATGGGAAGCCCCATCATCGAATCTCCGACGGCCACTCCGAACAAAAAGGTGGCCAGGCCGCTGGCTCCAAAGAATGCGACATCCCATGCTCGCCGCCAGGTCGTCGAATCGCGCTTGCTGCGGAACTCCATTGATACCGCCCTGAATATGAGGGCAAAGAGAAGCAGCATGAAGGGCAGATAAAACGCGGAGAATGCCGTAGCATACGTATGGGGAAACGCCGCAAATAACGCCCCGCCGAAAGTGACGAGCCATACCTCGTTACCATCCCATAACGGCCCAATGGAATTCATGACGATGCGGCGCTCGAGATCGGTCCGCGCGCGAAGGTGCAGCATGCCAACGCCCAGGTCGAATCCGTCCAGGATGGCGTAGCCCGTTAGGAGAACACCGAGAAGCCCAAACCACAGCAAGTTGAGATCCATAAAAATCTAGCTCCCCTTCCGTTCGGCAGGCTCGGCTGTTGCTCCCGTCATTGAAGTCTCACCCGGTGCCGCCCGCACAGCGGCAGCATCGATCCAGCTCCACTTCTCGCTGTCCGGTTCGACTTCCGACAGTTCGTCCCCCGGCCCCGCTTTGATTTTTCTGTTCAACACAGTAATCCATACGAGGAACAGAAAAATATAAATGACGGCAAAAAGCACGATCGAGGCAAGTACTTGCTCGGCTCGTACGACTTTGGACAGCGCGTCGCTCGTCCTGAGCAGCTTGTGCACGATCCAGGGTTGCCGCCCCACCTCGGCAGCCACCCAACCGCCTTGGTTGGCAAGAAATGGCCCCACGACGGAGAAAACGAACACCCACAGAAGCCAGCGTGTCGCAAACAATGTGCGGCGCCAATAGAAAAACCATGCAAGGAGGCACAAGAAGATGAAGTACATGCCCAGGGCAATCATTAGGTGATACGTATAGAACGGGACGGACACGGGTGGTCGATCCGCCTCCGAAAATGCATCCAAACCCGTAATGGGCTTCGAGGCATCCCCGGAGACCAACCAGCTCAACAGCCCTGGAATGGCCAGGCTGTATTTGACCGCTTCCTCCTCTTCATCGACGATCCCCCACAGTGTCATTGGACTTCCACCCGTTCCGGTGTGAAAGTGGCCTTCGAACGCGGCAAGTTTGGCCGGCTGAGTGTCCGAGACGGTAACGGCCTGGAAATGACCCGATACCAAGGCGGCGAATGAGAAGATCGTGGCAACGATCAAACCCAGGACAAACGTCTTTCGGGCAAGATCCAAATGGCGCTTTTTGAGCACGTAGAAGGCGGAAACGCTCATCACGAAAAAGCCCCCGAGGATATAGGCCCCGATGAGAACGTGGAGCAAGCGGTGCACGGTCGACGGATTGAACACCATCGTCCAGAAATCCGTGATTTCCGCACGGGCACGAATCCCTTCGCCGACAATATGGAAACCGGCCGGAGTCTGCTGCCAGGAGTTCGCTACGACAATCCATATTGCCGAAAAAACGGCGCCAAGGGCGACCATCAACGTCGAGAACCAATGCATGCGGTCCGAGACGCGATCCCACCCAAACACGAGTACCGCTAGAAATCCAGATTCCAGGAAGAATGCAAAGATGCCTTCCGCTGCCAAGGCCGATCCGAAGACATCGCCCACATAGCGGGAGTATGTCGCCCAGTTGGTGCCGAATTGAAACTCCATGACGATCCCCGATGCAACGCCCATGGCGAAGCTCACGGCAAATATCTTCGTCCAGAACTTGGCCATGGCACGGTAGCGGGGATCCTTTGTCACCATGTAAGTGGACTCCATGATGACAAGGAGCGCTCCCAACCCAATGGTTAGAGGGGGGAATATGTAATGAAACATTATCGTGAGCGAGAACTGAAGGCGGGATAGAAGAAGCGTATGGACCTCCACGATATCCTTCTCCTCATGTCGTGCCCGGATGCCGTTTCAATATCGAACTTATATATAATTGAGAAGCGGCCGGCCTGTAAAGGTCAAATGATTGTATGATCCCACTTTGGCGACTATCGGATATCTTTCCTTTTTCAACGGTTCAAGTGGTGCTATTATTACTCCATCCAGAACAAATTACTAGCCGCTACCATTATTTGGTTTTTACCACAAAGGCATTGGAGACAACATGCTTATGAATCAAAACCATAATCCTTCAATAAACCACTTTTGGAGAAAAATCCTTTTCTCGATTCTGCTGCTGGTTATCCCATTCCTTTTCATCACCTGTTCGACCCGGGAACAAATCCAGATATTATATCCGGAAGCCCACTGGCTAAAATATGAAACACCCGAAGAAGCGGGGTGGTCCTCTGAGCTCCTGGAGCAGGCAAAGACTCTGTGGAAAGAGATCGATTCCGCAGCTTTCATGGTCATCCACGACGGCGCAATTGTCGCGGCCTGGGGAGACGTGACCCAGCGATTCATGTGTCACTCGGTACGCAAGAGTTTCTTGAGCGCCCTTTATGGAATTCACGTTGCCGAAGGAACCATCGACATCAATAAAACCCTCGGGGAATTGGGCATCGATGATGACCCCCCCCTAACCCAAGTAGAGAAACAAGCAGAAATCATCCATCTGCTCAAATCCCGATCCGGCGTTTATCACGCGGCAGCTTACGAAACCCCGGGCATGAAAGAACGCCGGCCTGCACGGGGCAGCAAGACTCCCGGTGAGTTCTGGTACTACAACAACTGGGATTTCAATGCGTTGTGCACCATTTTCGAGCAGGAGACTCAAAAAAAGATCTTCGAAGAATTCAAAAGGCGCATTGCGGATCCCTTGCAAATGGAAGATTTCCGGCTCATGGATACGTATTACCATTTGGAAAAGCAGCACTCGATCCATCCTGCCTACCCATTCAAGATGTCAGCGCGGGATATGGCCCGCTTCGGGCTTCTGTTTCTAAGAGACGGAAGATGGAAAGATCTCCAAATTATTCCAGCGGAATGGATCGAACAAAGCAGCCGTTCATATTCAACCGTGCCTGACAGGGAGGGATACGGCTATAGCTACATGTGGTGGGTGATAACGGATCAACAAGATAAAAAATGGGGCATGTATTCAGCACTGGGAGTAGGTCGGCAAATGATCGCGGTTCTCCCGCGTTACAACGTTGTATTTGTCAACAGGGCCGATACATATTTGGGAGAGATGACGGATAGGGAGAAACTGCACCAATTGATGGATCTGATTCTCGAGGCAAGAACGTCGGCCCCAAAATCGCAGCCGAAGTTAGTGCCTTTCGAAATTCCTGCCGGACCTGCAAAAACACTCTCTCAGATGATTCGCCTCGAAGATTACGAAGCAACATTGAAGCTCGATCACGAGGAGGTCTTCGTCGAATCGATTCCTTATGTGGTTGGAGACGTGATAGGAGATACAATCCGTATTCAACAAAAGGGACCAAACCTGCTGGTAACGGACAATCTCGGTCAGAGATTGATTTTTCTCCCTCACTCCAAAACCCAATTCGAATGGGAAGATTCAAGAATCCCTGTTTTCTTCGAGTTCGACGATAAGGGAAATCTCTCGCGCATCACCCTGGATGCATCTCCGGCTTGGAAGGTTACGGGTAAAGCCATATTTCCTTGAGTGGATGTCCCCCCTTACCTCATCAACCCGTGCCGTTTCATTTTTTCGCATACTTAGAGAGATAATCGATCACTCCCTCTGCGGTCCCCTCCATACCTTCTTCTCCTTTTTCCCAATTGGCCGGGCACAAACGACCACGCTCCTCGTAGTAGCGGAGCGCATCGAGCATGCGCAAGGTCTCGGCAACGCTGCGGCCGAGCGGAAGATCGTTTAGTACGGCATGGCGGACAATACCCTGGCGATCGATCAAAAAGAGCCCGCGCAATGCCACTTCATCGTCGAGAAGCACACCATAACTCCGCGCTATATCCTTCTTCAAATCGGAAACAAGAGGATACCGGATCGGACCGATGCCACCTTTTTCGACCGGTGTCTTCTTCCATGCAAGATGCGTATGGGCCGAATCAACAGACACTCCAACCACGGCTGCATCGCGGGCCTTGAACTCGTTCAGCTTCTCGTCGAAAGCGAGTATCTCAGAAAGGCAAACGAACGTGAAATCCAAAGGATAAAAGAAGAGAATCACGTAATTGCCCCGCAGGGATGACAGAGTGAACTCGGGTTCCAGCCGGTCATCCTCCATAACGGCATTGGCTTTAAAATCCGGGGCTTCCTTTGTAATGAGATGTGACATCATTTCACTCCAATCCAGATTTGGTTAACTATGAGCCCAAGACAATTCGGGCATCGCAACCGATATCGAAGTGCGACGCCCGAACGGAGCCGTCGCTGAGGGCGCTGGGAGCACCCTCAGCTAAATGATGGAAATACTGACTACTCGTTCTGCGGATTCATCGACTCGTCGACGCAGATCATCTTCAGCTGATCCTCGGTCGGATCCTCGAGCCGCTCGAGAGCCGCCACTGGGCAGAGGTAGGTCGTTCCCGACTCTGCCTTGATCCACTTCACGCTGAGCTCTTGCTTGTAGGTTTTGCTTTCGTCACTCATTTCATTCCTCCTTCTTTATGGTCTAAATCGACCAGGAACGCGGCAGGCAACATCACCTGCCTTGGTTTTCACAATAATATTTGCAGCACCATTTCTGATTTGCGCTTGTTGCGCTGCTGGTGCTGTTCGCTGCCTCAATCATCCCTCTCGGCTGCAATCTGAGCACGAACGTAATCCATGTCGAGGGATTGTGCCTGGCGAATGATGTCCTCCAGCTGCTCCTCCTCGAAGTAACCCGGCTGCCGGAACAGCAGGATACCTTCACGGTACAGCAGTAGCGTCGGTATGTGATCGACGCCGAGCGCCGAAACGAGACTTTTTTCCTTCCGGGTGTCGAGCTTGCCAAAGGTGTTCTCCGGATACCGAGCCGCCACCTTCTCGTAGATCGGGGCGAAAGGCTTACACGCGGCACACCAGGGCGCCCAGCAATCGACAAGAGCGATCCCTCCGTTCAACACGGTTGACTCGAAGTTGTCTTCATTCAGCGCTATGACGGCCACGTTCGATCACCTCCAAGCTGCCAGAAACTGTTAACGGCTTCATCGCACGACGAACGAGTGAGGGCGAACAGGAATTCCAGGTTAATATAGGGCGGTTGAACTACAACGGAAAGACGTCTGCTCCAATCGCCCTGAGCTATGCTGCCAACTGTCACCGTTGCGTATGGTCTATCTGTCGCAAGCAGGCTTACTTTCTTACAACCAAGGTGCCTGCGAACTGTTTCTGAGTTCCGGGGACTTGCTCGGCCGCACAATGCTATGATTTTATTGTAGATAGAGGCGTGAGGGCGCTGGGGAGGGGCTCCAGTCACTCCAATTTTTCCAACAGAGCCTTGAAACGAGGATGGCTGCGAAGTGAATCAAAATCACTATCCCTTTCGACCCAATCCTTATGGCAGCATCCTGCACTCAGAGCCCTCTCGAGCTGAGTGATTGCCTCCTCCCCCCAGCCCGTCAAGGCAAAGACACAAGCGGCACCATAGAGAATCATTGGATCCTCAGGATCGATTGACAAAGCGCGTTCTATCCACTTAAAAGCCTGTTCCTTCTCTCCGGCCACGGCCAATCCTATTGCGCTCATGTACAGAGCGCGCGCATCATCTGGGTTCAAATCCAGGTGCTTCTTGACATTCGCCAAGCCGCGTTCCAGAGATTCTTTTGCTTGTTCATCGAGATTCAATCCTCTATACGTCTGCGAAAGTAGGAGGGGGGCGTCAAAGTTCTCCGGATCTTTCCGACAGGCTTGATCGAACAGTCTTGCTGCCTTCTCGAGGTGTCCTCGGCTGTAACAAGTACGTGCATATGATTCATAAGCTGCAAAAAGATTGGGATTCAATCGAATCGCTGTTTCGAACTCTCTCTCAGCCTCGTCGTACTGCGCACCGCGGTAGAATGCGAGTCCGCGGGCGACGTGTCCTTCAGCGAGTTCCAGATCAAGATCGAGGGCTTTTTGACTCAGAGACATGGCTTTCTCGAGATTGGCTCTATTACTATCGAAAAAACTGAAAAGATAAGAGTAGCAGTCCGCCATTCCAGCATATGCAAGCGCATAGGTCGGATCTCTTTCTATAGCGTGTTCATACATCTCGAGTGCAAAATTGATCCCTCTACGGTGCGTTTGACGATAGAACTGACGACCGCGGAGGTAAAAATCATAAGCCTGATAGTCCTTAGTAGAAACCTTTGCGAGAACACGCTCGTCTTTTTCGCTCAATTCGACTTTCAAAGCTTGTACGACGTTCTCTGCGATCTCGTCCTGGATTGCGAAAACGTCCTCCAATTCACGATGGTATCGCTCGGACCAGAGTTGATAACCATCGTCTACATTGGTTAGCTTTACCGTAATTTGGAGCTGCTTGCCTTCCTTACTCACACTTCCTTCTAGCAGTGTTTTCACACCCAGCTTTTTCCCCATTTCACGAATGTTTTCCGCACCACCTTTGAAAGCAAAAGCCGATGTTCTGGCTGCCACGCGAAGTCCCTCAATCTGGTTGAGAGCATTCGTGATCTCTTCAGCCATCCCATCGCAGAAATACCCCTGATCTTCACAGGGACTCATGTCTACAAATGGGAGCACTGCTATTGAAGGCTGCTTTTTCACCCTTGAAGGTTGTACTACAATCGTTCTGCTTATTATGCCTCTCCTCAGAATCTCTAAATCCACAAGTAAATCTCTTATCCGCTGATACCGCTGATCCGGCTCCTTTTCCATGGCTTTACTGACGATTTCCGCTAATTCAACGGGAACATTCGGATGAAGATCGGATAACGCTGCGGGGTCCTCATTTAAAATTGAATACATAACAGCCTGCGCGTACACCCCTTTGAAAGGCAGTTCTCCCGTTACCATTTCATACAGGCACACTCCCAGTGACCAGATATCCGACCGGTGGTCCGGCGACTCCCCACGACACTGCTCGGGAGACATGTATGCCGCCGCACCCCCAGCTGTAATTAGATCATGATTCTCAATACTATTGGAAACGGCAGCTAATCCGAAACGCATGATTTTCACATGGCCGTCATCAAGAACCATGATATTCGAACACTTAATATCGCGGTGAATTATGCCCTTGTCGTGTGCAGCTTCCAGACCCGTGGCAATTTCGATGGCGATACGCGCGGCTTCTTCTATGGCCAGTGGACCCGAGCGAATTTTCTCCTGAAGTGTGATCCCCGGTGCATAAACCATGGCCACGCAAATCTGATCCTCCTCTTCCACTATTTCGTAAATAGCGCTTATATTGGGGTGGTCCAGCGAGGCAGCCGCCTGGACCTCTCTGAGAATGTGATCGATTTGTGTCTTGTCGATAAAAGCGTCCGTACGGAGGAACTGCAGCGCAACGATGCGTTTGAGCTTCGTGTCTTCCGCTTTATAAAGGATACCCATCTCCTCTTCACCGAGTTCTTCGAGGATCTTATAGTGAGCGATGGTCCTGCCGATCATATGGCCTCCACAGCATGAGAAGAAGCAGTGCGCAAGCGTAGTGTGACGCATGATCGTTCATTAATATTACCCGCATGAGGATGGCTTGTCAAAAATGAATGCTCGAGAACAAGTTAGGAAGTTATTGCTTGCTTCTAGGGTCTGCTGCTATTCGAGCCAAAGCGAATTGGGGAGATCTACCCCTGGATTCCTGGTTCTATGTTTTGGACCCGGAATGGAGGCATGTCAATCCAGACAGCGGATAACAGTTTTGCAGGTTCTTCCCGAGCATCAACATGATTGTCGTTTCAAATGCCGGAAACTTCGATTACAAATCGGAACGCTTTCTGTCCGAGATGATCGAGAAATACATCCTTCCGGCCGTGCTTCAAAACAAAAAATGAATAAAATCTAGCAACGCTGGATTCGTGGGAGCTCCCGGAGGGGCTCACCGGCTCGTCCGTTACGGTAGTACCTCTGGCGTCCGCCTTGCCCGGCTCGGCACCGCAAGGCGCACGGACTCCCGAGAACCACACCGCTTGAGTGACGAAGTTCTGTATTTCCCCCAATTTAATTCTTGCCAACTCCCGGTCGATGCGTTATAATGCGCTCACTCAGCCAATTCTCCTGCCACGTTCATCTTACAGAGATTGCCCCGCTGTTTAGAGAGTCGGTTGCGGAGTTGTATTGCCGAGTTAATCAGAAGGGCAAATGCTTTTCTGCAAGTTCACAAGATCGGCCAGATGTGTTTGAGTTCAGATACGCGGCCGAAAGTCTGTTGTCAAAAGGGGCAGCAAGGGAGTCTCTTTTCATGGCTACCAAGAAGATCTTCGTTGGCAACCTGCCTTTTAGCGCTACGCACGAGGAGGTCCGCGAGCTATTTTCCGCGCACGGGGCAGTGCACGATGTTAACCTCATCAATGACCGCGAAACCGGCCGTCCGAGAGGATTTGGATTTGTCGAAATGGACGAGCAGGGAGCCATCGCGGCCATGCGCGCTCTCGACGGGTATGAATTCGAAGGGCGCGACCTCAGAGTCAACGAAGCCACTGAACGACGCCGCCGGTAGCTTAAGCCATTGCGTCGTTAGTAAAAGCTTATTTCAAACGGGCGGGCGGACTACGGGCCTATGAAGGCAATCGCCCGCCCGTTGGTACGTCTTGGCTCAAGCATCGTCGCCTGTTTGTCCTAAGATTAACTTGGACTTCGGAGCAATAAGTTTACAAATACGAGCCCCGGCCGAATCCTCAGATGGGACGCTTCGCGCCCCTTCCCCGTTTAGTACCGAGACTTCGCTAAATTGTTTTGATCAATTCCCCGATCTGGACGCCTTGCGAACCTTCCAGCCACAACTTCAACAGTTCGATAAACCGTTCAATATGGCTCCGGGGGCAGGATTCGAACCTGCGATATCCACGTTAACAGCGTGGTGTTGTGCCACTCAACTACCCCGGAGTGTCATTAGATATTGTATCAGCGATAAAGAAAGGTGCCAAGCGGGACGGAGATAATATCTTGTGAGTTGGATGATCCTGATATCTTACCCCGAGACCGTTTTATCCAGCCGACTTGAGACTCGAAGCTCAGACCGTCGTTCAAATGTCCTCGAAATATCACCTGGCTTAGTCTGGTAGTCGTCGATGCCCGCTTGGCACACAATCCGATGCGTCCTCGATAATTTCGTATCGGCTCCTGCGCAATTGATCAAGACGATCCCCGCGACGATGACGCCAGTTGCGATCACTGTCGCCCAACCGATGACCTCACCGCCAATGAGCCATCCCAGCACAACAGCCACGAGTGGATTGACGAACGCATAGCTACCGACAAGCGCGGGATCGACAACGCGTATAAGCCAGTTGTACGCACTGAACGCAACGAGTGATCCAAAACAAATTAAATAAAATAACGAGACAACCGACCGTTGGGAGACTTCGCTGACCTCGATCCGCCCCCATTCACCTGAGACGCCAGCGGCGACCATCAACCACACACCGCCCGCGACGAGCTGCATGCCGGCAGACAGTCCGGCGTGGTCAGGAAGCAGGGCGCGCCTCGCATAGAGAGAACCCGCCGCCCAAGATGCCGAGCTCGCCACGAGCGCCATTAACGGCACGAGCGGCAAAGCGCCTCCATCCGCGATTCCCAGTGGGGAGAGCATCGCCACGCCGATGAATCCCAGCGCTAGACCGCTCAGCATCCGCCAGTTGGATGGCTGTCGAGAATGCAGCCATCGAAGGAGCACCATCCACGCTGGAATGGTGGCAAGTACCAGAGCGGCAGCACCGGAACTCACCCGCTGCTCCGCCCAGCTCAACAGCCCGTGTCCGCCGAGGAAAAGGAGCCCGCCGGCCAGCGCGGCTGATACCCAATGCTCGGGCCGAACGTTTCTCAAGCGCCGCCCCGCCGCAAAGAGCAGCATCGCTCCTGCGAGCAGCGACCGCGTCCCCGACATGACGAGAGGTGGCAGCGTTTCCACCGCGTAGCGGATGGCGAGGTACGTCGAGCCCCATAAGAAGTAGATGGCAGCGAAGGCAAGCAGCACCAGTACCGCCTTCGGTGGATCCCCTTCGGCGCGTTGAGAAGTCATTTTTCCATCGAGAGGTGGATGACAGTGTAGTGGGTGACGTTGTCCGGCATTTCGAGCAGGTACTTGTCATCCTCGGGGTAGTAGCGCGCCTTCTCCACATCGGCGCCGGCGAATCCACGAATGCTCTCCATCGAATCCCACAGCGAGATCACGATGAACTCAGCGTCATCACCATCTACGCGCCGTAGAAGCCATGCCCCCAGGTTCCCCTCAGAATGGCGGAGACCCTCAATCCCCGTCTCGAGAACATACCTTGAATAGGTCTCCGCGTGCTCGGCGCGTGTTCGCCCGATCCAAATTCTTGCTATCATGTCAGTTACCCCTCCTTGCAATTGGAATTCTAACCATCAATAAACTCTTGACAAGTTATACTATATATGCTAACATATAACCTGTCAATTGTATTTTGACGGTTAGGTCAAGTTGTTTTGATCAGCTAGGCACACATGAGCGAATCTCTAACGCTCGACATGCTGGACCGATGCGGTAACGCCGCATGCCTCGATTTCGTCAACACGGTTCACTCACGTGTTGAGCAAGACACCCACGACTACCTGGGAACGTACAACGATCTCATTCGTTGGGGACGGGACGGTGGACTTGTCTCCGGCAGGGAATACCGGGATTTGGCCAAAGCGGCCAAGACGGACCCGCGCTCAGCAAGCCGCGTGCTGAGACAGGCGCTGGAGTTGCGCGAGCTTCTCTACCGGATTTTCTCATCGGTTGCGCGGGAAGCCAAGCCAACGTCCGGAGACGTCACCGCCTTCAATCGCCGGCTCTCCGTGCTCGGCCGCCGTCGCCTGCAGCGTACCACCACCGGAATCGAATGGACGTGGGAGGAGAACAGCCAGGCGCTCGACCGTCCGTTGTGGCCGGTCGTGTTGTCCGCAGCCGAGCTTTTATCATCACCGCAACTCCCACGCGTCAAAGAATGTCCCGCACCCGACGGGTGCGGGTGGCTGTTCCTCGACACCAGCAAGAACGGAATGCGGCGCTGGTGCAACATGCGCACGTGTGGCAACATCGCCAAGGCCAGACGCTACTACCGGCGCCACACCAAGAGCGACCGCAAGCGATAGAGTAGCTTTCTCAGCTGCCGCTTCCCAGGTGAGGACGACATGTCATCGCAAGTCCAATGCCCCCTATCGAGGAAATCCAAGATCCAAGCAAAACAAAATGCCCCGGTCCCGGATTTCCAGGACGGGGCATTTTTTCTGTCTGCTCCCGCATCGACCGAGGTAACAACCCGGATTACTGTTCCTGGCTGTTTTCGGTTGAGTCGGCATCACTGACGCCGGCATCGCTGACCACAACGCTGTCCGCTCCCGGCTCGACAAATGTGGACGCCTCGTTATCAAGCTTCGTGATGCTCCAGCTCTTGATCTCTTCGATGAAGTTCTGCGCAATAACCTCGAGCTCCACCGGCTCGAGTCCGGGATCTTCGACCACTGCCTCGACACGGGCCAGATTGGCAACGGCGTTTTCATACGACTCATTGATAGCGATTGCCGCCAGGTACGCCTCCTCGGCGGCCCGAAAATGTCCAGTATGCTCGAGTACCATGCCCAGGTTGTTCCGAAAGACCGCAATGTCATCTCTCAGCTCGACGGCACGCGCCAGGGGCGGTAGTGCCTGATCGAAGCGCCCTTCCTCGATCAATACGAGAGCCATGTTGTTCATCGACCACGCATCCTCGTTATCGATCTGTATCGCTTGCCGATAAGCATCGATCGCCTCTTCAGCTTTTCCCAGCTGGTAATATGCCCGGCCTCTGAGACGGTATGCGACGTTCGATTCCGGATCGAGCGCCATGGCTTCGTTGATCTTGCCCATTGCTTCTTTTGGCCGGCTCATTTCCAGGAGCACGCGGCTCAAGTTTAGCAAGCTCTTCACATGAAGCGGATCGAGCTCCAGCGCCTGCTCGAAAGCATCTTCTGCAAACTCATGCTCGCCTTGTTTCCATGCCGAAAGACCCAGCATGTAGTAACCCCATGGATTCTCGCTCTTGCGATCGGTGTACAATGTGAACAGCTCCATCGCATCGTCATAGCGCTTCTCATGGAAAGCGGCTTCCGCTTCTTCGAAAGTAACCTCCTTCGGCGGCTCCAGTTTCGAGACTACGGCTGCTTCTGTTTCGCCAGCGATGCGCGTCGTATCGACTTCCGGAGCAGCTGGCACCGTCGACACCGGCCTGCTCTCCTTTGCGGTCCGGACAGCGACGTCCTCCTTATCACCGCTGCAGCCGACCACGGCCATGAAAGCTGCCAGCGCCGCGACACAAGCAATACCAACAATCACGACGCCTCGGATTTTGAATGTGGACAACATGGTGAGCCTCCTTTCTGGTTCGAGCCCTTATGGGCTGCGCTCACTGACCTGCCTTCGAAGCACCTATAAGGCAAGGTGAGGACCAAACGGCAGATAGGACGACGGCCATGCTGTAACTATTTGTTTCATAATGAATTGGAAATTCGGCAGATCATTGAAGGGTTGCTTCTCAGAAGTGATTTGTGTCCAGATGGACACGTGTTTGATCGCCAAATTGTGTCCGGGCGGACACGTACGATTAGGGGCGTTTGATCTTGTGGCGTCGCATAATCTTGAGCAAGCTGGCATGGTCGGCGAGCCCGAGATCTTTCGCCGTGCGGGTAATGTGCCAATCGTTACGCTCGAGAGCCGCAATGATGATCTGCCGTTCAGCCTCCACCTTCAGCTCTTGCAATGTCTTGAGCTGCGGACTGCTTTTGGGCGCGACACCTCCTCGCACCTCGATGGGCACTTGATCGAACCGGATCATGTCGGCGTCGGCAGCGATAATCATGCGCTCGATGACGTTCCTTAGCTCGCGAACGTTGTTGTGCTTCCACTCATAAGCCATCAAACAGTCAAGCACTTCGGGATGGATCCGCTTTCTGCGGACGCCGAACCGGGCACAAGTACCGGCTAGGAAGTGCTCGGTGAGTTCCTGAATGTCCGATTGGCGATCTCGCAGCGGCGGTACGCGGACGATATGCACGTTCAATCGGTAATAGAGATCCTGCCGGAATCGCCCAGCACCTACATCGGATTCCAGGTCGCGGTTGGTCGCAGCAACCACTCTGGCGTCTACTTTAATGCTGCGCTCACCACCCAACCGAGTCACCTGCCGTTCCTCGATTACCCGAAGCAGCTTGGCCTGTGCCGACAGGGGCAAGTCGCCAATTTCATCGAGAAACAACGTTCCCCCGGTGGCCAACTCGAAGGCTCCTTTGTGCGTACGATTCGCCCCGGTGAAAGCCCCCCTTTCGTGGCCGAACAACTCGCTTTCGATCAAGTTCTCTGGAAGCGCAGCACAGTTGATCGCTACGAAGGGCCTCTTCGGATCGGATCCCAGACGATGGAGCTCCCGGGCGACGAGCTCCTTCCCCGTACCGCTTTCGCCAACTATCAGCACGGGGCTGGGGATGTGCGCCACACGGGCGACCTGTTCTCTCAACCGCTGCATCGGCTGGCTCGAGCCGATGAGGGGCGTCTCCGTTCCCAGATCCCTCTTGAGTGTCTCAATCTCGGCCTCCAGCCTCACCCGCTCGAGGGCGTTCTCTACCTCCCGAGCCACCCGCTCCATCGATTCCGCCTTGTCGATGAAACTGGTTGCGCCGAGCTTGATCGCCTTGACGCATCGATCGTAGTCGCCCGTTCCCGTATAGACGATGACGGGGATTTGTATGCTTTGATTTTTCAGTGTACGGAGTACTTCAAAACCATCGACACCGGGCATCTCGAGATCCAGAATCATGCAGTCCACTGCCTCGCTCGCGATGATGTCGAGCGCCTCTTTTCCTCCTGTCGCGACCAGCGTCTCGTAACCCCCGACTCTCTTCAAGTCGTAGGCGTACTGTTCCGCCAGGGCTTGAACATCATCGACAACTAATACCAGCGTCATTTGCATAACTCCCAAAACGTGATTGCCGGCCTCTCCAAACTCTACGCCGTGCCTGCTCCCGGCAGATCAATGATGAAGCGACTCCCTTTCCCTTCCTCGCTCTCTACATGGATGGAGCCATCGAGATCCATGACGAGTCTCCGGACTATCGATAGGCCCAAACCCGAACCATTGTCCTTTGTCGTATAGAAATCGTCGAAGACTTTCGCTTGCTGATCAGCGCTCATGCCAATTCCCGTATCGGCTACCGTAATCCGTACCCGCGGTCGATCGGCCTCCCCCGCAACGAGCTCCGTTGAAATGGCGACATTCCCCGGCCGCGACTCGAGACTATCGATGGCGTTGTTCACAAGGTTCTCGAGCACTCGCCGTAATGAGACGGGATCGCCGAGAACGACAGCCTTGTTGCTGAGGTTCATCAGAAGGTCCACTTGGCTCGAACCCCGGAGATCCGTCGCAACTCGCTGGACAACATCGTTCACGTCGCATGGCCGGTTTTCGCTTCGTGGATACAGGCGCGCATAGTTGGATGCAAGATCCTCCAGATAGGAGATGCTGGAATCAAGCGTGCTCTGTCTTTCTTCGAAGACATCCGGCAGCTGTTTCGGATTGCTCCGCGCCAATTCTATTAGATGGCGAAACACATTGCGGATTGGTGTGAGTCCATTCTTGATATCGTGGTTCACTTGCCTCGCAAGCTCTCCCAGTGTCGCACGACGCTCAGCGTCCTTGATCCGGACTGCGCTCGCGCGCAGTCTCTCCGTCATGGCGCCAAGCAGCCGCGAGAGGGAGCCGATTTCATCTTTGCGGCGAGTTTCAAAATCGATGTCCAAGCGATCGAGATCGATGCGTGATGTCTTGTCGGCAAGCTCTACGAGCGGCCGGCTGATCCGTGAGGCAAGCCAGCCCACTAACATAACAGCGAGAATACCGGCAGCAGCCACTGCTACCAGAAACCATCGATCGATGCTGCCGCGCAGAGCCTCCAACTCGGTAAGCCGGTGAGTCACTCGGAACTGTGCGAGTGCTAACTCTCCACGTTTCGAATCAATGAAAGGAACACTCAGCTCTCGCGCAATCGCGCTCGCCGGAGCAGCATCACGCAACGTTTCCACTCCCGGCTGTACATCATCTCCTGATTCAGATCGGTCCATACCGGAAGTCAGCATGCCTCCCGGATAGACTAGCGCCACCGTGAGCTCGGCCTCACGTGCCAGCCGAGCAAGAAAACGGCGTTCCACCCTCAATCCAGCGACGATCGTGAACCGTTTGTTCCCCATCTGAAAGGAGTCGGCACGAGCCAGAGCGAGAAAAGGTGCGTCCGGAGCCCGCGCTTGCACCAGCGCTATGCCCTCGGGCGTGGAAGCCAGCAGTGTCGGCAGCTCCGGCTCCATCCGATCGTACTCGTTGCGGAAATGTCCGGAACTGATGATGCGGCCGGCTTCATCCTGGATCTGGAGCATAGACAGTCCGGTGAGCTGCATTGCATTCCCCGCGTAGTCGAGAAGGTAACGCCGCTCCTCCTGGGCGCGATCCACTGCAGCCCGGCGAAATCGATTATCGTCGACTACGGCCTTCCGAATGACAGCAAGTGACGTGCTAATTGCTTCACTCTCCTGCGCCAGATCCTCCTCGATAACTGCAACCAGCGATTCGACCCGGCGCTCGTACTGAGCCGTGAGTCGATCCGTCATTTCATCGCGAACGAACAGTGCAAGCGCGATCAGGGGGAGAAGCACGGCCAGGAGAAATGTAACGAGCAGCCGGGTGCGGAACGTCACGATGAATTACCTCCCCTGCGGCATCACGTTCACTAAGAGGATGTTGCCGTACCAATCGGCTATCAATCCAATCTTCCCGCTAGCTGCGATCACGTGCAGGCGCGTGTCCACGAGCGGAATCAGAGCCTTGGAAAAATCGTCTCCTAGGTTCGCAAGCCACTGTGCGCTGCTTATCAACTTGCGCGCTTCAGCACATGGATCGGGCGGCCGCCGTGGAATCGATATAATGTAGGCGAAGTCGCTACCGTTTAAAAGGCTCGAGAGCAGTTCGCCCTCTGTAACTCCCTCAGCGATCACTCCGGGAGCGTCACTGCCCAGACCCGGGACTGCAAAGGCGATTGCCCTCGCCTCGGGAGAAACGGTGGGATCCGTCGCCGCAAGAGCGACGATCCGTTCGGCGAGGTCCCGGGCGATGGGATCATTCGAATCATAAAGGATGCGGCGCAAATCTGATAACGAATATGGACCTTCCGGCACGGGTGGAAAATCCGAGACAGCAGCGGACAGTTCATAGCACTCATTATGGAGATCATCCCACCAAGACGGGGGCCGATAACCTCGGGCATCGCCTCTCACTGCATCCCGCGCTAGTCTTTCCGAAAGATCCGGAGAGATCGTTCCAAGCTTGCCCCCCCACCGGAGTTTCTCGACGCGGGATGTCGAGAGGAGCACATATGCCCTGTCCCACGGCAGCGGAACGGTCGTGAACTGTGGCCGGCTTGTTGCGTACTCGATCACGGCTGGATCGGTCGTGATCATCACATCGATCCCACCTTCGAGCAGATCTCGTGCGTCGTACATGGACGTTTCGAGGAACCGGACAACGGGTCTCTCCGCACCGTAAGCTGGGTGAACCGTAATCGTGCGCTTGGCGATCCCAGCGAATCTTCTCTCCGATGTTACAATCCGATAAGGCCCGGAACCTAGAGGCCAGCGCGAGGCCCAGGAGGGCTTCGCCACCGCAAACGCAGACGCGGAAAGCGCACGCGGAACCTTTCGATGCATGTGTTTGAAGTAAACGTTCAAAACCCGATCACCGCCGACGGCGAGCGAATCGATACCGGCAGCGCTGTATGAATCGATACCGGCGTTGAGTGTCATTGATTCGTCTGCAGCGCGCTCCCAGCTTCTCGCCACGTCGTGTGCAGTCACGGGAGTCCCGTCCCAAAAGCGTGCGTCCTCACGCAACTCAAACGTCCAGCAACGGCCTCTTTCTTCGCGTCTCCATGATTCAGCGAGGCCCGGTTGCACCTTATCCAGGCAATTGACGATGATCAAGGTCTCGTAAAGATGATGGAAAAGCAGCTGCTCACTGGCATTGCGCGCACGCGGGGCGTGTTCGGGCTCAACGGCATCCAACAGCGCTACGGTTATTGAGTCCGCTGCTTCTGCCGGTCCGAGTAAAATTTCACATCCCGGTGGGAGCATCCACAGCGGCTTTGTCACTGGCGGCTTCCCGCAGGCGGCCAAGACAGCGAGCGTCACCGCACCAATCGTTCTCAATAAAACTGATACACGCATAATGGGTTAGGAGCTCTAGGATTCCCTGTTTCCTGTAAGAGATGATAATAGGATGAGAAGACCTGTCAATGGTATTACGAATTGGCCCTGATCCCTCAAGAATAACAGTAGGATGTTGTGCTCGAACTCAACCATGTGCAAAAACGGGATGAGACTCGACAAAATTATGTATTTGGCATTTTCTGACTTCTCGCTCTATCATCGATTCTCATAGAAAGGAGGGGCCGTGAAATGAGCGAACAAGAGGCGAGTTTTCCGAAATTAACGATCCGCGAGCTTTTCCATCCACCGCTACAAGACCGCCGAAGCTTCATCAAGATGATGGTCATTGGTGGTTTGACCATTACGGTCGGAGGTGTGGTCATACCACGCCTGCGATTCGGGGTTGCACATGCCGAGAGCCCGCAGTTCAGTATGATCCTGGTGGATTTCAATAAATGTACGGGTTGTCGAACATGTGAAACCGTATGCGGGCAATATAATCACAAAGCGGTCGTGAACGGTGAGCAATTGTTGGGCCTGGGAAATCCATATTTATCTAACATCCGCGTATATTCCTTCAACCCGGATGTGGATGTCCCCATTGTCTGTGTGATGTGCCGGGACAACCCTTGTATCGAAGCCTGCCCTGTTGAAGAGGACGAGGACGGACGGAGGGCGTTGTACAGGGATCCAAAAACTCTAGCCATAAAAAACGATCCCGAGAGATGTATCACCTGCGGTGCTTGCGCCGAAGCCTGCCGGACCCAGCGTGTGGAAGCGATTGTCCCGAATCCAAAGACAAATCGTCCGGAGAGGATGTGCACATTATGCGATGGCGATCCTCAGTGCGTTAAGTACTGTCCCTATGGTGCCCTCGATCATATTGTTGGAGGATATATCGGAGGGAGCCATTACGGATTGCCTGCAGAAAAGATTGCAAAGGAGCTGATCGAACGATGGTATGGCGTTAAGCTGGGGAAAGGGGGTGCGAGAGGATGAAAAGCCTTAGTGGATATCACGGTGTAGTTCTGGATGTCGATCTTTCTTCAGGAAAGATCAACCGGAAGGAAATCGATCCCAAAGATTTCCGGAATTTTATTGGTGGAAGGGGACTCGGTATCAAGCTCCTCTGGGATGCCCTTCGGAAACCCGGCGTTGATCCCCTTTCGCCAGAGAATCCGCTCCTGCTCATGCCCGGAGCTTTCTCCGGTTTCCCGCTTCCTTCGGCATCTCGGACATGTGTCGTGACGAAATCGCCCATCACAACTCCCAAGAAATCGAAACATAAGCACGCGTCCACTATAACTTATTCAAACATGGGTGGCTTTTTCGGCCCTGAAATTCGCTTCGCCGGTTACGACGGCATAATGGTCCGCGGTAGCGCGGATCGACCCGTATACCTCTTCATCGATGACGATCGCGTGGAAATACGGAAGGCCCAGAAGTTCTGGGGGATGGGCACAGACGAATTCGATCGTGCCTTTATCGATGAATTAGGAGACCGCCGCATCCGATCATGCTACATAGGTCCGGCGGGCGAAAACCTCGTTCCGTACGCCTGCATTATCAATACGACGGCGAGAGCAGCCGGCAGAGGCGGAACGGGATGCGTCATGGGGTCCAAGAATCTGAAGGCGGTTGCCGTCCGGGGCTCCAGACAACCGGATGTGGCTATGCACAAGCGGTTCCTGGAGTTGCTCGAAGAATCACGCAAAGGATTTGAAGGCACTCCCAGTACAGAGAACTGGCGACGATATGGTACAGGATCGGCATTGATCTGGGCCAGCGATATCGGTGCCCAGGCGGTTAAGAACTACCGGGAAGGCACTTACATCCATGCGGATAAGATAGGTGGAGTCGCCGCCAGGCGGAAAATCTGGCAGCGCGACTTTGCTTGTTTCGTTTGTCCTTTAGCGTGCAAAAAGTCGGGAAGAGCGCCCCTCGGGCCCTACGCGGGCATCGTGCACGACGGCCCGGAGTATGAAACGGGCACGATGCTCGGGGCCAACCTGTTAATCGACGACATGGAAGGAATGATGAAAGCCATCTGGCACGGGGACGACTTCGGATTGGACATCATATCTGTAGGGAACGTTATAGGCTTTCTAATGGAAGCATACGACAAGGGACTGATTGACCTTGATGTCCTCGATGGAATCGACCTCAAGTGGGGAAACGTCGATGCCGTCATCCAAATGCTGCACAAAATCGCTCATCGCGAGGGGATTGGGGAAAAGGCAAGCAAGGGAGTGCATTACCTGGCTGAAGAGATCGGCCGGGAGAGTCATAAATTCGCCGCTCATTGCAAAGGCCATTCGCTTGCCGCCTGGAATTGCCACTATCGCCCGACGCAGGCACTTTGCTATGTGACGGCGAATAGAGGGGCATGCCATTTGAACGGCCACTCAGCGGAGGATCAAAACTCCACAGCGCTTGTCGACTCGACGGGAGTATGTCTCTTTGCCCATCGGGGATACCGCGAGAATGCCCTGGCCGATATTATGGAGGCGATCACAACGCGTGAATGGTCCTCCGAAGAGTACTCGAAAGCAGGTGAGCGGATTTACAACCTTGAAAAGAGCTTCAATTTCCGCGAAGGTTTTCGCCGCGAGGACGATGTGATTGCCGATAGATTCTTCGAGGAACCGTTGACAATCGGAAGGCGGAAAGGCGCTGTTCTCGACCGAGGCCAATTCGAAGAAATGATGAATGCGTATTATGCAGAGCGCGGTTGGGATTCGAAAACGACCCAGCCATCAAAGGATCGCTTGAAAGCTCTCGGGCTGGATTTCGTCTAAAGCAAAGTACTGATCGGCCCGGGAATTTTACAGGCTCGGCCGAACGTCAACACAGCCTCCGCCGCCACAGAAAGGCGGAAAATCCCAGCACGATCGACATCGCCAGATAAATCAACGGAATGGATCCCTCGACCGCAGCATCGGTAGCGCCAAGGAAATCGAGGAGCGGTAAGCCATTGACGGGTCCGATGTACCAGATAATTAAGTAAATCACCTCGAATAGTTTCCTGGAACCGCTCAGTGTTCCCAAAGCCAACGCGAAGGTTGGCACAAAAAGCACTCCGACCAACAATGCTTTGAAATGATCGCCCTCACCGACAAGGAGGGCCCGTATTAGCATTCCACCGCCGGCCAGCAAGGCGACTGTCAAACCGGCTGCCCAAATCGCGGGAAACTGGCGAGACAATGGATAGGCCGACGAGAAGACAAGTTGGCCGGTGTTGAAACGAGCCTCGCGCGTTCCCATGGCGGACCAGATCGGCAGCGGCCATATCCAGGCTGCCGGAAGAGCGTACAACCGCGCATAGTCGTACGGCACCGCCAGCTGCACCGCGACCAGCCCGACGGCGATGGCGTACCAGGACCAATGATATCCCTTTAGCATCAAGCGCAGCTCGGCCGTCAACATCCGCAAGAAGTTGAACCTGAACTGTACGGCGGGCATGTCGCTCCAGCTCCGGGCTGACGGACGATGGCCGCTGACAACTTCCGCAGCAGGTAACGATTTTTTCGCTCGCCTTCGAGATCTTATGCGGCCTGTCCGCGCCGGGTCGAAGCGATTGAAGCTGACAGTGGCCACGGCAACCATGCATATGGCACACCCAATCCAGAGCAGTCTCAACGGCACCATCTCGAGGGACCAATCGATACCTTCCCAGCGAAACAAGTTCATCGCACCGTCGGTCGCGCCTTCAATCAAACCGACGAACCCAACCTCGATTCCCAGTTTGGCCTCAGGATACGCGGCCAGGGCGGCCTCCTCCATGCTGGGAATGAACATGCCGAAGCCGCCGAAATCCAGGAATGGATTCTCGAGCAGCAGGTGGTTCAAGAAGGCAAACTCGGCGATGAATATGTAAAGGATGTTCCCCACGGTGCCCCGCAGCCACCTGATGGATTCGAACAGCACGGCCATCGCCGCTACCAGTGCCATCACCGGCAGGCAGACGAACAGGAAAGGGGCGACGAGGGCCCACAGGTTGAAGCCGCCTTCGACGTGACTGAGCAATTGCATCACCACAGCAGTGGCCATAAGAACTGCAGCCATGAAGGTCAGCACTGCGAAATTGCTGATGAACTTGGAGGTCAGGTAGGCGAGGTTACTGAGCGGAGTTGCTGCGAGGATCTGGCCGACGCCGGTGCGGCGGTCGCGACTGAGCGAATTCTTGACTAGATAGAAGCCGAAAAAGGCGAGCATCATCGTGCTGGCACTGCCCATCAGGCTGCCCACCCAGGCGGAATTGTAAACGCCCCGGTATTCTCCCAGGCGTAAAGTCCATTTGCCGGTGATCACGAGGTAGCCGAAGAATAGCGTGGCCAGTAGCGTTATCAAGAAGCTGTACCGACGCGTACGCTCGCGAAAGTCGCCCAGAATCAGCTGGTACATTTTGCTGAGTGTTTGCATCAAACGGCCTCGGTCCGTTTCCCCGCCAGCATGTAAAGGTAAGCATCTTCCATGGTGGGTGTGAGCGGAGCCGCCGATTTTCCCGGCGACTCATCCGCCACGATCCTGATCCTGACGCCGTCTCTGGTTCTGACGGTGCCGCTGAGGACGAACCGCTGTTTGGCGTCGGCCAACTCTGAACTGGCAATCGTCATTTCCCAGGTTTTCCCTTCCACGGTTCGCAACAAATCCTCGGGAGCGGCGTGAACTTGCAGACTGCCTTCCTTGATCACGGCAATCGAGGTGGCCGCCGCCTCGACATCGGAGACAATGTGTGAGGACAGGATCACGATCCGATCCCCGGACAGCTCCGCCAGGAGGTTCCGGAAGCGAACCCTTTCCTCCGGATCGAGACCGGCCGTTGGCTCATCGACGATCAGCAGCTTGGGATCGTTGAGAAGCGCCTGTGCGATGCCAACCCGCTGTTTCATACCGCCGGATAGTGCTCCCAGCGGGCGTTTTCGGGCGTCGACCATATTCACCAATTCCAGCAGCTGGTCGATTCTCTCGCGTGCTGAGCGCCCACTGATGCCACGCGCAGAGGCCAGGTATCTAAGGAATTCCACCGCGTTCAGGTTGGGATAGATTCCGAAATCCTGGGGAAGGTACCCGAGTACTTTTCTCACGCGGTTGGGCGATCTGGCGATATCGATCCCATCCCACTTCACCCGGCCGGTGGTCGCTTTGGTGACTGTTGCCAGGATACGCATCAGGGTCGATTTTCCCGCCCCATTGGGCCCGATCAAGCCGAGAATCCCCGGACCCAAATCCAGACTGAAGTCCTTGATCCCCCACACATTGCCCTTGTACCGCTTGCCCACTTCACGAATTTCAAGATTCAAGCTGCCGCTCCTTGTCTATAAGTCACTTAGCTGGTACCGCCTTTACCGATGCCGCACCCATCGTGTTTTGTAAAAAGTACGAACGAGGCACGCCCCAGTTGCCCTCATGTTAGGAGGCGCTTATCTGATACAATTTGACATACATCCTTTTCCGAGAATTGTCTATCGCAAGAAATCGACGCTGAATAGAGAGCTGAACGAGATGGATCGACCGGGCGCTCCCAGCACTCCTCGCCATCGGATACCGAAGTAAAGGGTGAGAGCTTCCCGGATATGCCCGGCGAGGTCGGGATCCGCATATCTCCATTTGAAAGTCCGATGGAACTCCGCTACGATTTGCATCGTAGAACGCTTGCTTTCTGTTCATGATCCAATGTACGATCCCCTCGCATTGGCAGCCGAGACCGAGAAGCTGGTAGTCCGGGGTGATGAGCGCAAGTATTATCGGTTCCGGGCTGCGCGCTTTTATGGCGGTATTGCCACCGCCGACTGCGTAGGCTGCTGCTTGAAGTGTGCTTTCTGCTGGGCGTGGAACAAGGTGGCCAATCCGAGCGGCGCCGGCAATTTCTATGGACCCAACCAAGTGGCGCACAAGATCACGGCCATCGCTAAAAAACACAACTTTCATCGAGCCCGCTTGAGCGGAAACGAACCAACCATCGCCCGGTCGCACCTGGTATCTCTCCTTGAGCGTCTGCCTCGAGACATCACGTTCATACTGGAAACAAACGGCATACTCCTGGGACACGAGCGGGACTACGCCCAGGCTCTCGGTCCTTTTCCAAATCTTCATGTGCGGGTGAGCATCAAAGGCTGCAGCGAGGATGAGTTCTCACAGATTACCGGGGCCGAGCCCCAGGCGTTCGGCCTTCAGCTCAAGGCCCTGGAACATCTTCTGGAGGCAGGTGTCAGAAGTCACCCCGCCGTCGTGGTGAGCTTTTCAGACAATCGCTCGGTGGACTCACTCAAGGAGCGCTTGCACAGACTCCACCCCGATTTTTCAGATTTTGAAGCCGAAGAGATCTTTCTGAATCCCGCCATCGAGAAGCGCCTCGACCGGCGAGGGCTGCAGCTGACCTGAACACAAAAAAGGGGTGTACCATGCGCAAACTAAGCTTGATGGTATTCATTGTTTTCCGGCTTGTTCTGCCGAACCTCCTGCAAGCTCAAGATACTTATTCGGTAAAAATCGATTTCAACCAGCGCGTCAAAATGCGAGACGGCGTGGAGCTATCGGCTGACGTCTACCGTCCCGACGCAGAGGGACGTTTCCCGGTAATACTTTCGCGTACTCCGTACAACAAGAACGGATGGCGTCCGTTGAGCTTTGGAAAGCACTTCGCCTCGCATGGATATGTTTATGTGGAAATGGATGTGCGTGGAAGGGGTGATTCCGACGGGACTTTCGTGCCGTATCGAAACGATGGCATCGACGGTTGTGACGCCATCGAATGGTGTGCGAAACAGTTGTGGTCGAGTGGCAAGGTGGGCACCATCGGTGGTTCTTACCTCGGACGAATTCAATACCTGACGGCGATCCATCAGCCGCCGCACCTCACGACAATGATCGTAATGGTAACGCCGTCGGATCCTTTCGTGGAATTTCCCACGGGCTTGCCGCTCCCAATGGGGATCAGCTGGTATCACTATACTGCAGGCCGCATGAATCAAAACATGGACGCGGTCGATTGGTCGAAGCTCCAACTCCATCTGCCCATCTATACAATGGATGAAGCTTCAGGCAGGCCAAACCCGTATTGGAAGGAAATGATCGATCACGCCCGGCTGGACGAGTGGTGGGCACCCCTCCGCTACCAGGACAAGTTCGATCGCGTTATTGTTCCCGTTCTCCACGTCTCCGGTTGGTACGATGACGAGCAGATCGGCACACCACTGAATTTCATCGGAATGACGACCAAAGGAAAAACCAAAGAAATCCGCCGCAGTCAAAAGCTGCTGATGGGACCCTGGCCGCACGGCATTCTGAGGGCCAAGCGGAAACTGGGCGACATCGACTTCGGCCCAACGGCGGTAATGGATCTGGAGGGATATTTCTTGCGCTGGTTCGAGTACTGGTTGAAAGGGACCGACAACGGCATTATGGACGAACCTCCAGTTCACATATTTGTGATGGGGGAGAACCGCTGGCTCGATGAAAACGAGTGGCCGTTGGCCGGAACGAAGTGGACCAAGTATTACTTGCACAGCGGAGGGAGCGCCAACAGCCTGTTCGGCGACGGCCTGCTGTCGACCGGGGAACCTTCCGCGGAACCGCACGACGGTTATACCTGCGACCCGGCTGATCCCGTGCCTTTTATTACCGATCCGGAGTTCAAACAGATCGGAGGCCCTGATGATTACCGCCCGGTCGAACGGCGCGACGACGTGCTCGTGTACACGAGCGCGATTCTGGAGGAAGACGTCACGGTCTGCGGTCCCATACGTGTGAAGCTCTACGCTGCTTCATCAGCATCTGATACGGACTTCATGGCGAAACTGTTAGATGTCTGGTCCAACGGATTTGCCCAGCGTCTTACCGACGGCATGGTGCGGGCGCGTTTTCGAGATGGGATGGACCACCCTTCCCTGATCGAAAAGGGAAAAATCTATTTGTACGACATCGATCTCTGGAACACCTGCCAGACTTTCAAGAAAGGGCACAGAATTAGGCTCGAGATCTCATCGAGCGCTTTTCCGAAGTACGATCGCAATCCAAACACCGGTGAGGAGCTGGGTAAAACGGCGCGAATGCAGACCGCAAAGCAGACGATCTACCACGATGGTGAGCATCCATCGCACGTGGTGCTGCCGATTGTGCCAAGCAAATGAACGCGCGAGAATCGGAGCAACACGCCTAATGTTTTCCCGGGGCAAGCTCTACACCGCGCCGCTCGTACATGATGTACGCCTCGAGAGCGATCATGTCGGGATCATCCAGCTCCAGCGGGGCTCCCTCCTCCAGTAATGGGTTTGCGGGGGGATTCGACGGGCCGGATCCTGATACGCGCGGTCCTCGGGCTTCCCCGTCTTTGGATTGAACGCTACGGTGCGGTTGGTGTTGTTATACAAGTTGTGCTCCATTGCCACCCGCCCGTTTTCCATGTCAATGAACTGCCAGCCGGTGGCGTCGCGCTCCAAGAACGGATCGGCCCGGTTCATGGGCACGGTCAGTTTGGGCAGGTGGCTCTTTGCCTGCGCATAGCTCTGCGGGTACGGCCACGGCCAGGCGGTCGCCATAACCGCATGAAAGCTGATGTTGCCAATCTGGTTGTACTGGATTTGGTGCACGTGCCCTAGACCACGGTAACATCTTCGAACGGTTTCAGCAGAGCTTGTACCTCTTCCGCGTCTTCGGTCCAGAAATTCCATCCTTTATAAATCTTCTGGATGGGTGAGTGCGAGAACAGCACGATGGGAGTTTCCTTATCCACCTTCGCGAGGTCTTTACGAAGCCACTCGCGCCGCTTTTCCCCAACCATGAACGGCGACCCATTGGGATTGTCGAGCCCGGTCATTTCGAGCATCCGCTGTTCGGCGGTGGGCCAACGTTCATGCGTCCACTCATCATATGTGAGAATGCTGTTGAGTGTGATGAAGTGTACGCCTTTGTGGTCCCAGCTGTAGTAATGCGGTCCGAATAGCTTCGACCAAGAGTCGCCCAGATCGAGGTAGTAATCGTGTTTCCCCATCACGCAGTACGTCTTGTAGTCGAGCTTTTTCAGCATCTCGGCTCCGTAGTCGAGCTCTTCCTTCTTGCCGAGTTGCGCGAGGTCGTCCCCGAATACTACAAAATCGGGCTTGGGAGTGAGCAGGTTGGTTTCGGCGACGGCGCGTATAAGCCCACGGTTCCAATTGCGCACGAAATTCGCACCGGTGATCTGTTGGATGTGGGCGTCAGAGATGTACGCGAAGGTGAAGTTCTTGCGGCGATCGGCGAATGCGAGCTCGACCATGCTCACTGTGAGGCAGCTCGCCGCCGCAAGCGCGCCTGCGCACTTGAGAAAGTCACGACGGTTCAGGCGATAATCGCTCATGGATGCCTCCTTTACTTTTTACCGGCCTCATCGGCCAGGTGTGCGAACTCGGGGATGGTAAGCGCTTCCATGAACGCCACCAGATCGTCGATTTCCTTGTCGGTCAGCTGGAGCGGTCGGATGCCGCCGCTGAGGAAGTCGTTCACGGGATCGCCCTCATTGGTCACACCGCCGTTGTTGTAGTGCACCACGACGTCGCGCAGCGTTTCCAAGCTGCCGTCGTGCATGTAGGGTGCGGTGAGGGCCACGTTGCGCAGCGTGGGGGTTTTGAAGGCACCGAGATCGTCGAAGGTCCGGGCGACGGCGAAGCGGCTCAACTCCGACGATTTTTTGTCAGTCAGGACTTTGACGTTGACTTCCGTCGCCGTGGCCTCGGCGCGGAGAAACTCACGAGCGAGACGGGGAATATCCTTTTGGATATTGTTGATTCCGACGCCGACATTGTGGAACCGGTTGTCGGTGAACAACGCTTGGGTCTGTTCGACGACATGGCACGAAACACAGCGTCCCTGATTGATGAAAATCTCGAATCCGCGCCTTTGCGATTCAGTGAGGGCACCTTCTTCTCCGCCGTAATACCAACGGTCGAAAGGAGTATTTGCCACTACTTGCGCGCGCTCGAAGGCCGCAATTGCTTGCGTCACTTCTTTCATAGTGACATCTTTGCCCGTCTTCCCAAACACGGACTTGAATGCCTTCACGTATTTCGGATCCGAGCGAACGATCTCGAGAATCGGTTCGTGATCCTCCAGTCCCATCTCCACCGGATTCACGAAGGGGTGAAGCGCTTGGTCTTCCAGGCTCGGCGACCGGCCGTCCCAGAACATCGTTTCCATATACACTCCATTCAGAACCGTGGGCGCATTGCGCGTCCCCGTAAGCTTGTTGATACCTTCGGAGACTGTTAACGGGCTATCGGTGAACGCTTTCTCCTCCGCGTGGCATGTGGCACAGCTCACCTCGCCGGTCGCGCTGAAACGTTTGTCGTTGAGCAGAGTCTTTCCGAGCTCGATCTTGGCAACCGCTTGTGGATTGTCTTCCGGAATGGGAACCGGCGGGAGACCAAGGGGCGGGCCTTCGCTTTGCGCAACGCCGCCCTGCACAATGATCACACCGAAGAGCACTCCTGCTCCCAGGAGAACGCAGATCAATAAGGCTTTCATAGCATCACCTCATTTTACAATGTAAGCTTTAGGGCAAAGCAGAAGGAGCGTCAGTCATTATTGGCTGACTGCATCAGAGGGTATCCCAACAGAAACGCAGAATAGATCAAAGACTACAGTCGAATATATGGCAAGAACATATTAGACAGAGATTTTAGAACATAATGCATCTTTACATACTTGCTAAGCTATTTGCTCATCGAGTAGGGTGCGCAATCAATTTGTGATGCCCATTCTGTATTGGGTCCCGGTCCCAACTCGAAAACAAGTCGGCCGCCATTTATTACATCCTCGTGATGAATATAGCTACGTTTATGCTCTTTGCCATTCAATGTTACCGATTGGATATAAATGTTTTCCTCATTTAGATTCCTTGCTTCGACCACAAATTCTTTTCCATTTTCCAGATGAATGACCGCTTTCTCGACGCATGGACTTCCAATCACGTATTCGTTGCTTCCAGGACAGACCGGGTAAAATCCCATCGAGCTAAAAATGTACCAGGCGGACATTTGGCCGCAGTCATCGTTGCCGCAAAGGCCATCAGGCGAGTTCCTATACATTGATTTTACTATTTGATGAATTCTTTCCTGGGTTTTCCATGGCACCCCAGCATAACAGTACAAATAAGGAACGTGGTGACTCGGCTCGTTGCCGTGGACATAATTGCCAATAATGCCAGCCTTGTCGATATCTTCGCTGTGAACATAACTGTCTTCTGAAATTTCCATTACGAACAACGAATCGAGCCAAGTAACCAGCTTCTCCTTTCCACCTAATAATTGAATAAAACCACTCACATCATGAGGCACATAGAGGGAATAATTCCATGCATTACCTTCGATATATCCCTGTCCCGATGTGCTCAATGGATCGAAAGGGGTTATCCAACGGCCATCAGAGTTTTTAGCACGCAAGAATTTTGTCTTATCATCATAAAGGTTTTTGTAGTTTCCCGCTCTTTTCTTGAATGCTTCGGCAATGTCATTGTTACCAATTGCCTCGGCAAATCTGTATATTGTCCAATCATCGTAGGCATATTCCAGCGTCTTGGAAGCGGAATTGGTGTTGAGATCCTCAGGCACATAACCATACTTTTTGTAATACCCGATCCCATCATACTTGTCATATGAAGCGCTCGAGATGACCGCTTCGAAAGCTTTTTCTATATCAAATCCCCGAATACCTTTCATATAGGCATCAACGATAACCGGAACGCTGTGATAGCCGACCATGCACCAATTATCATTGGCATGATGCGACCAGACGGGGAGCAGTTTGTGAACGCTCTGATCATAATGGGCAAGCATGGAATGTATCATGTCGCTCGTTCGTTGCTGCTGAAAGATTGTTAGCAAGGGGTGAAGGGCTCTGTACGTATCCCACAAAGAAAAAATCGTATAGTTCGTGAATTCGTTCGATTGATGAATGTTCTGATCCAATCCGCGATATTCCCCATTGACATCGGAATAAACGACGGGACTCAAAAAACAGTGATACATTGCCGTATAGAATATTGTCTTCTTATCTTTACTGCCTTCAATGGTGAGTTTTGATAGTTCGTTGTTCCAGAGGTTCTTCGCCTTACTCTTGATTTCATTGAAATTCCACTGGGGAATTTCTGCGTTCAGGTTTTCCAGAGCATTCTGGGTACTGACTCCAGACAAGGCAAGCTTGATCAGGATTTCCTCTTCATCTTCCGTATCGAAATCAAAAAACGCCTTTACTTTCCTGCCCGCCCTTTCCGGGAAATTGTCGTTTTCATTCCATTTTCGCCAGAAGTCTCTGTATACCAATTTTTCTTCGTTTCTCAGGCCATACGATTTAAACGGCTTCGAAAATGCCATCGCGAAATATATATATCTGGTTCTGGCCCAGCCGTGTGTCTGCCTGAAACCGGTCACCAGCGTGTCACTTTCTACCCGGACGGACGACCACACGACCTTTCCCTCGTAGTTATATATACCGGTGGTCAAATCGAGAATGACATGGGCCTTTTCCGTCCTTGGAAACGTGTACTTATGAAATCCTACTCGTTCCGTCGCTGTCAGCTCTACATCGATGCCGTAATCCTCCAGCTCAACGCCGTAATATCCCGGATGCGCTGTTTCGCTGCTATGCGAATATCTCGACCGGTACCCGCTATCCGGATTGCCTTTCGTCCCGGGATTCAGCTTGAGGTCGCCAACAGTCGGCATGATCAAAAAGTCCCCTAAATCAGAATGACCGGTCCCATGAAAATGCGTATGGCTAAAGCCAACTATTGTTTCATCATCATACTGGTATCCAGAACAATATCTGTAAACGTCAGGATTATAGCCTTTACCGTAGCTGTATAAGACTGTATCCGTCTCGGGGCTGAGCTGTACCATGCCGAATGGCACCGTTGCGCCCGGGTAGCAATGCCCCATATCCCTGGTACCTATAAATGGATTCACATAGTCGTATGGCGTTTTATCTTTTTGCATATTCGATGAAATCCCCTTCGGCCCACCGCTTTCTTCTGAAGTATCTGATTTCTCACTACAATTTGCAATTATAGCGACAAAAATCATGCAAAAAAGGACCATCATGATTTTCATTGAACTCTCCAAATCTTTAAGGGATGCGCCTCCGTATTGAATATGACCTCGTCGAAATCAACTGTTTCTTTTGGAGCGAAAATCAAATAGAAATACTTCATCGTTTCAGCAAGAAAAAAGCTTTCCATTGCATCCTGTTGTTCTTTTGTTTTGACACTTTTCAAGTGAGCATAGGCCACATCATTCCTGCAATATTTCACGAGATTCTCGAAATACTCTTTTCCCATCCCAAGATATTTGGAGTCTTCCGTAAAATGATACAAGTAATAGACCGACTCGATATTCTCCGGCCGGAGAATGTAATAATCTGCGACGACTTCCATCGTCGAATAGTCGATCATTTCCGGTTCTATTTCGTATAACATCCACATTTTATAGCAGCTCTTCTGTAATTTTGCTGCCCGCTCGAGATCGCCGCTCAACGCCAGAACCGCAGGGAAAAAGGCATCCAGAGCCCCAAAATAAGTACTTGTTGTTTCCGTTGTATTCATGTCCACGCGGCGATACCAGAAGCCGCTCTCGGCCTCATCTGCTAAATGTTTGTTTACCGCTTTGATACTTGTGTCCCACATCTTTTTTATATCTCGATCGCCGAACATTAGCCAGCTCTTCAATAAGTACTCATAATACGAGTCGATCCTTGCACTTATATGTGATTCAGTATCTTGCCACTTCCCTGTTTCGACATTGATAGCGGTTCCCACCAAGTCATTATTTGAGCGCTTATTGAATAATGCTTGAACGGCCCGTTTTGCTTTTTGATAATAAATCGGATTGCCAGTTATCTTCGAAAGCGTTCCCCACTCGAGTAACAACGTTCCAATTTCTGCCGGGTTGTTCAGCGGGTCCTTTGTTTTACCGCTTGCTAGATTGACATAGCGATAGGGCATGCCGGTCCGTGAGTCGAATGCCGGCAGCAACCGGCTCGCCAGATCCACGGCCAATTTTAGAAACCTCTCATCACCGTCCAATTGATATGCAGACAATAGACTGCCTAACGATCTAATATTGATCTCGAATAGCTGTACATCCATGTCGATATCAAATGACAAGCTTTCAAGAATCAAGTTCTTGGCCTCTTCTGCTTCTCTGTCCAACCTCATGATTTTCATCGTGCTAAAGGCGTCTACCGGTGTCATCAATAGCGGTTTTTTATGCCAATCACGATAGCCTTTTGATAGCGGTTTCAATTCATCGTGTCCCCATGCGTACTTTTTGTATCCCTCCCAAGCATGTAGAAACTCCGCCTTGACTCTTTCAGCAAGTAATTCTTTGTCCAGCGCCTCCTTTTTAACAGGAGCTTTACTCTCATCGTCGCTGCAGCCAAATGTCATGCAAACAAGCGCGATGATAAGAATGAGTTTTTTCAAGATTAATACTCCTTTAAAACTAAAGATCCAGTGTTCGAAGTCGCCAATTAGCATAAGACACTGGTGTCCGCTGTGGGATGCAATCGTCGGGCATGGAGGCTTCGGACGCCTATATGCCCGTCAATGGCAAGAACTAGTAAGTATGTTCGTATTGTTGTTTAGCGGCCGTTTCTTCGTCAGTTCAAGCTAATATATGGTTCACGTTTCCTAGCGTCTCAGCGTTACTAGATTAAAATGCTGAACGGGGGTTCCTACATTTTGCGGATACGCACTTCGATGTCCTTATTGTCTTTGAGCAATTCCACAAGCTTGGACGTATCGGTATCTCCATAATGATAAGGGTATAACACTTTCGGTTGGAACGCGCTGACCGCATCAGCGACCATCTCCGGTGTCATGGTATACGGCAGGTTCATCGGCAAAAATGCGCAGTCAATGTTTTTCAACGCTTTCATTCCCGGCGTATTCTCCGTGTCGCCCGCAATATAGACTCGCTTGTCACCAAATGTCAGCACATAGCCGTTTCCCTCGCCCTTCGGGTGATAGAACTGCCCGCTATCGCGCTTGTGCACGAGATTGTAAGCCGGTACGGCTTCAACTTTGATCCCGTCCACCATCCGGACATCACCATTCTTCATGATGATGGCTCCCTCAACTTTTTCTGCACATGTTTCGGTGAGGACCACGACTGTTTTCTTGGTACGCATCTCTTTCAGCGCCTTCAAATCGAGATGATCACCGTGATGATGGGTAATAAAAATCAAATCGGCTTTTGGCAGTTTTGAATAATCGGCCAATCGGCTGAAGGGATCGATATGGATGATCTTCCCGCCAAACGTAAACATGAGTGTTCCGTGACCGATGAAGGTGATTTCCAGGTCACCAGCAGATGTTTGTATGACGTCTTTTTCAAAGGGCTCCTTGGCAATCACGGCAAGGGCAAAAAATAGAACAAAGAGCATGAGTATGAATCCGACTCGCATCGTAGCCCCCTTCCTTCGAGGATTTTGTAGTGAGATACGGTTTGTCCGATCATCTTTTCCCTTTCGAGAGATCGGTGCACCGCAACGAGGAGCATCAGCCAAGGGTGGATACCCGCACCGCTCGATAATCGTTCGATTTCCACAGGAAGCGGTGCTTACCGGCTACGGTCCAAAGAACATCAGGCCGTCGCTCTCGAGGAACTTGTTTGCATCCTCTGTTTTGAGCCTCTCGATCTGGTTCCACTCCGCTTCGAGGATTGCGTAATGACTCCGTTCCATGTTGGCCATATACATTAGTATCGACTTCGCATTTGGATCGTTTGTCTTTTCGGCTATTCCTGAATAGAAATCCTCGGCCATCTTTTCGGCCTTCATGCCGGCATCGAAAAGTTCCTTCAGCGTGGCTTCCTTACCGAGGACCTCGTCTATCATGGGGACGATCGTTTTAGGTGGAAGGGCGAGTTCCACTTCGGGAAACTTTTTTTCATATACTTCCTTGAGGACCTTTTCATGACTTTCCTCTTGGGAGATCAGGAAGTTCATTTTCTCTTTCAGGTCCTCGCTGTCTATCATCTCCTTCATTTTCGTATAAAGCCTCACCGCATCGATCTCTGATTTTATCGCAATGCCCAGGATCTCCAGAGTTGTAAGATCATTCTCCTTTTCCATCCTTCTGTCCTTTCAAAGTTAGTTCGTATCGTTTATGCCGCCCAGACCACCCGCCTTGGGAACGGTTCCCCACGCCCGCTATCGCCAATATTCTAATAATTGATACTATTATAATATGAGACCAAGGTCGATGACAAATGTTCGGCACTCATTGTTATACGGCGTTTTCCAATAAAAAGTGACTCTATCACGCCATTTCTGGTATGCTCGATGGCGTAAAGGAGGTTCCCAGACTGGATTCTAGACAACATCATAATCAGAACGCGGACCGCCCTCCAATGCCAACTGCCGTCGGCTCGGATCGGGGAAGCACCTGGTGGATGCAAACTCTCTCCCTGCTCGCCGTGGCGCTTCTCCTTTCCACCAACGTTTGTCTCTTCGGGACTTTTGAGATCTACGTTCCCAACAGAGCGGAGTTCGATTCGACCTACCGCGAGATGTTACCCCTCCTGCTGGGCTTTTGTCTGGGACTTTCAGCTTTTATCGTCATCGTCGGCTGGCTCCTCCCACGGCGACCCCGCAGCGTTTACAGAGCCATCCTTCTAGCCCTTGGAATGCTGCTGTGGATTCAGGGAAGCTTCCTCAAGTGGGGCTACGGAGAGTTCGACGGCAGGGGCGTCGCTTGGGCGAAGTTTACCTGGCAGGGATGGGTCGACGCGGCGATCTGGGTGGCATTTCTGATCCTGGCGATACGTTTTCACCGGCGCTTATCCCGGCATGCCTTGTTTGTGGCCCTCGCGTTCATCGTCATCCAGAGCGGCTTCATGGTCACGCGGGCGGTGATACAGCGGGACGGTATCGCGCCTGAAGAGAGCGCGAAAGAGAAGGATGCCGCCGTTCCTCAGGAGCTTTGCCAGCTTTCCAAATCCCTCAACGTGTTCCACATCATCATGGACGCTTTTCAAACAGACGTGTTTTTGGAGCTCGTGGAGGAAGAAGGCCTGATGGAAGACCTCGACGGATTTGTGATCTACAAAGACAACATGTCGGTTGGGGGAAGGACGGTCCTGTGCATTCCTGCCATTTTCTCGGGCAAGCTGTTCGACGGAACTCAAACGGAGTCCGAATACTTCCGTGATGCCATGAACAACAGCTTCCACAATGTGCTGTTTCGCAATAACTACATCGTCAACTTGATGCCCCACATTACAATGCAGATAACACGCTACACGAACCACTTTTCCGTGCGGTCCACATACGCGACGCCTCGCAGGACAAGAATATGGAGAACGACCAGCTTTCTCATAGACGTCAGCATGTTCCGGCAGGTCCCGCATTTCGCGAAACGGTTTATCTACAACGATGAAAACTGGCGCCTGAGCTCCCTCGCCTCCGATCCTCCGAGTCATGCATCGTTTCATCAGAAAGCGTTCTTTAGCGATTACATCAGCAGGCTAGAAGCGGTTCACTCCGAGCCCGCCTACCATTTCGTGCATCTCATGCCTCCGCATCCGCCTTTCGTGACCACCGCCGACGGAAAATATGCGGGCAGAGCCCTGCCCAACACGCGCGACAACTACAAGAACGAAGCGCGCTAACTTCTCAAACTGTTCATGCAGTTCCTCGGAAAGCTCAAGAGATTGAACCTTTATGACTCGTCGATCATTGTATTTCAGGGAGATCACGGCTGGAGCTTTGCGCCGATCTTCGAGGGACGGGAGTTCGCGCAGAAAACGGCCAAAATTTCGGCCCTTTTGATACTCAAGACCCGTTCCGCTCGTGGCCCTTTGCGCATCTCATTGGCCCCGTCGACGATTGCGGATATTCCCGCCACACTCCTCGATCTTTTGCAACTGCCTCACTCGTATCCCGGAGAGTCACTCGTCCGCCTCGATCCCTCGATACAGCGGGACCGCGAGTTCGTATTCGTGACGGATAGGTCGGGTCCCGCTCCATCCATTCACCGCTGGATGGTGGAGGGAAGTGTTTTCGATACCACCTCTTGGCATGAAATGGAACCGACGCTCATAGAGCGTGAGATCCGCAGCTACACGTGGGGTAGGAAGTTTGGGTTCGGCATTGCAGGAGACGGCGAACCCTACCTGACATCCGGCTGGAGCACGACCTCGGGAACCGTGCATTGGAACGACGGTAAATCGGCTGAGATGACTTTTGGTATCACTCCCCCCGACAGAGACGTCAATCTGAGCATCGTCTTCTTTGCCAACGTAGTACCCGGCAAAGTGGATAAGCAGCGCATCCGAATGAATGTCAATGGCATCGATGTGAAAGAGTTTGATTGCACGACGAAGGCCCCTCAGCGTTTCGATGTCGTCGTTCCCCGGCAAGTTCTCAATACGGATCAGATGATCATCTCGTTCGAGTTCCCGGATGCTGTGGCCCCCAGCGAGATCGGCTCGGGAACGGACACTCGCATGCTCGCTATGGGTATTTACAGCTTCGAAGCCCAACTGGTATACCGGTGATGGCGAGGTGGAACGTTTTGTTCTTCAAAGTTAGAAGTGAAATGATTTCTGATATGATAGCCGCTTCAAGTACTGCGAAGGAAGCTTGGATGATTCCCCAAAAGCTTTTCGAGAGTGCTTCGTTAAAGCAGCTGTACTGACGTCCAAGCTGAAGGTCTTTTCCTAACTCTTCTCTGTTTTCAAGCTTTTCAAGGCCTCTTCCACAATCTCAACGATATCTGGATTGTCGCTCTGCAGAAGAGCCTCTAGGGATTCCTTTGCTTCTGGATGCCCGATTTGCCCGAGCAGATCAGCTGTGTCACCTCTGAAAGAGATGTCCTCGGTGCTCAATAGCGCAATCAATCGGTGGACGATGCTATCGAGAATATCCGGATTCTGGTCCAGTGCTTGCTCCGCCACGAGCAGCAATCCCATTCGAATGGATAACGTGCTCTTTTCCCAGACCGATAAGAAAGATGCTTCAGCCTTAGGGTGATCAAGAAGTCTTTTTACGGCCAACTCGATGTTTCCCGTTGTAATCTGCGACAAAAAAGCTTCTTCCATATAACCATCCGTGTCTCTCGACAGTATCTTTAAAGCAAGATTCTCGGCTGGAACGACTTGGTAAAACAGGAATTCACCGTCCAGCAAGGTCATTGGCACGGAGCGAATCTTGAAACGTTCAGCCACTTCCGAAAATACTTCAGCATCGATAATTGTCGTCTTAATTTTTTTGCTGATCAACGCGAGCATATTGGCTGCACGAACAGCATGTGGACAATTCGGGCAGGCAGAAGCGATGAAAACCAGAATATCAACGGGTCGTTTCAGCTCGCGAAGACGTGACTTCAGATCTTCCGAAATATCAGCGCCGCTAGGTATCGTGCGAGCAAGCATTTCGAGGAATGGAGCGGCTTCCCGTCCTATGGGCAGAGCCAAATAGTTGATGAGACCGCTCCCTGGAAATCGAAATGTCAAAGCCGGAACGCCGGGCAAATCCTCGCCGCTTCCCGTAACGAGTTTGATCATATCCCCTCTCGATTTAGCGAGAGTATCAGCAATATCTTGGAGGGCTCGTGAAAACGCTGAATCTTCTTCGGAGGGATGGTGCGTAACTTCAAGGGGAAGTGCGCGCTCTCTTATTCTACCAATTATTTCTTTGAGATCCATGATATATCAAATGTATGCATCCAGAAGCGTTGAAACAAACGGGGTGGAAAATCAAGCAACATTTTATCAAGTTACGCTGATGATTCAATATTACCACGATTGAATTTCCACCACAACTTCATCATTTTTTAAATTGCCTTCATTCTATAAAAAGACCCCCACAAAAGTGAGGGTCTTTTTCATGTCACATATTCCTAAGGTACCGTTACTTCACTTCCAACGTCATTGGATCGCGCAGAGGCAGGATTTTGATCTCACCGAAATCGGAAAAACGCTCGTCGTGTTTATCCGATCCTTTCTGCACCGCTTCCGGGTCACCAATGACCAAAAACACCAGCTTATCAGGATGCAAGTATTTTTGCGCAACAGCGAGGACATCATCCGGCGTTACAGCCTGTATGTTCTTCGTGTAGTCCTGCCAGTAATCATCCGGTCGACCGGTGTAGTCGTCACCCGCGAACGTGTTGACGATGTTGTTTTTGCTGCTGAATGGATTGACAACGTCGCTGATGAAACTGGCTTTGGAATTATCGACGATTTCCGCTTCGCATTTTTCGGTACGGATGCGTTTGATCTCATCGACAATAAGCCTGGTGCCGAACGCCCCCGTGGCGTGCTTGGTTTGGAACCACGCCCGAAATGTGCCGGGATACAAGACAGGGCGCTCGAAGGCGCTGCCGGCGTTGTAAGCCAGGCCCTCATCGGAACGCACCCGACGCACGATCCGCGACGTAAACCCGCCGCCACCGAGAAGGTCGTTCATCACCATCAGAGCATACTGATCGGGGATGTCCCGCTTGACGCCGACATGTCCCACACGGATGCGCGACTGGTTGACGTCCTCTTTCTTGACCATGTACACCCCGGGTTTCGGATCGGGAATCTGATCGGGAATTTTTGGGAGATTCAACTGCTGATCGGGCCAACCGCTCAGCATGTTGTTCAGCTTGGCCAGGATGTCCTTGGTCTTGAAATCCCCGGAAACGGCGAAAATGAAGTTTTTCGGGAAGAAGTACTTCTTATGGAAGGCGACTAAGTCTTCGCGGGTGATCGACTTGACCGATTGCTCCGTGCTGCGGTATGGAATCGTGCACGGGTGATCGCCATACATCAAGAACTGCCACTCGCGGGACTCGATGGAGGAAGTAGAAGCATTGCGTTGTTCCATCTCCGAGAGCATATCCGTGCGGTAGCGATCGATGGCCTTCTTATCGAACACCGGAGTGCGAAGCACCTTCTTTAGCAACTCCAAACCCTCGTCTATGTCTTTCGACAGACAAAACAGACGCGCCGTACCTCGTGAACCGCGAATATTGATGGAAATTTCCCCGGCCAGAAATGCGAGCCGCTCGTCCAGTTCCTTCGCGGTCATCCCCTGGACGCCGCCGTTGCGCATCAGGTAGCCGGTCATATCAGCCAGTCCAGCCTTTTCCAGCGGTTCATACATCGAACCGGTGCGAATCAGGACTGTCAAATCAAACGTGGGAACTTCCGGATTCTCCGCCACGCAGGCTTTAGCACCGCATTTCAGTGTATGCCGGTACTTATCCGGTTTGGGCGGTTGGTATTTCAATTCCTTGAATTTCAATTTATCGGGATGATCGACGATTTGATCCGCCCGCACAACGGCGGCGGAAACCAGCACGGCAGCCAACGCAAGGATCGTCACCAACGCCACCGACCGGCCGAACAGCAAAATGGACAACCTTCTCATGTTCGTTTCTCCTTTGGTTTACGCCTTACTTTCCCTCGGCGGCCTTGAGCTCCTTGAGGCGTTCGTTCGCTAGTTTCAGCAGCTTTTCCATCCGAGCTTTCTGTTCGGGATCTTCAACCTGATCCATCCTCATGGAGAACATCCCGATCATCTGCTCCAGCTGGGCGGGATCGTTCATCGACTTGATCATTTGCACCGCCCGTGTGAACCGCGGATCCTCACCGCCTTCGGCTTCCCCTTCGGGCCCGGCTTTTGAGTTGACAATCATCACGTTCCGCTGATCGTTTGCGAAATACTTGTTGGCCACGCGTTGGACATCCTCGGCGGTCACCAGATCGCACATCTCCGGATTGTTGTTGGCCTCTGTCCAGTCGCCTCTTGCGGCATTCTGGCCAAGATAAAACAGGATGCCGATTCCCGACATGATGTCCATGAACCGGATTTTTTGCACGCGTAACTGGTTTTTAACTTTTTGTAATTCATCCTCTGGCACCGGATTATTCTTCAAATCTTCGATGACTTCATGCATCGCCTCTTCCAATTGTTCGGCCCGTACTCCCGAGATACCCTCAGCACTAATCTGGAATGCCCCTCCGTACTTCATCGACTCCTGATTCGCACGGACAGCCAGGCCGCTGCCGCCGAACATGCGCCTGCGACCACCAGCAGAACTCTTGGCGATCCCCTTCTCCTCAACCAGTTTCTTGAATAAGCGTCCCGTCTTGCCACTCATGATCCCGGCCAGAACTTCCAGCGGGTAACTGTCCGGGTGTTTCCAGGCAACGGTGTGATACCAGATTTCGGCCTTCGGGTTGGTCTCCGCTTCGGCAACCAGCCTCTTTTCTCCGTGTTGTTTCTCTTCGAGGGTTGTGACGTCTGGGGGGCTCGTCGTGCCTCGCGGAATGCGCTCGAAGTACTCCTTGACCAGTTTGATCATTTTATCCGGCTCGAGATCGCCAACGAGGATCATGGTCAGATTGTTGGGCGCGTAATACGTGTCATAATACTGATTGGCCTGCTCACGAGTAATGCTTTCCAGATCGGAGGCCCACCCGATGACGTCCCAGTGATACGACGACGATTTCCAGAACATGGACCGGAAATCCTCCTCGATCAAACCGGTCGGCGTCGATTCCACACCCAGGCGGCGTTCCTCACGCACGACGTCCCGCTCAGAGTAGAATTCCCGAAATACGGGATTTCTGAAGCGGTCGGATTCCAGCCACATGAACAACTCAATTTTGTTCTTGGGCAGGCGGACGAAATATCCGGTAAAATCATCGGACGTGAAGGCATTCAGGAAAAATCCGCCATGCTTGCTGTACAGCTCATTGAGCTGATCCTTGATGATCAACTGGCGTTGTTCGTCGATGAGCTCGTCAAACACCGCGTCGAGTTCCCGGTAGCGCGGAGTCTTTGCTTCGGGGTCCAACATGTCCTCGATTTCCCCGCGGCGCAATTTTCCACGCATGACCTGCTCCTCAGCTCGCATCAATATCCTGATCGAGTCGAGCTGCGCCATGATCTCGCGATCTCTCTTGATGTCTTTGGTCCCGATCGTCTCGGTTCCTTTGAACATCATGTGCTCGAAGAGATGTGAAATACCGGTGATCCCGGTGGCTTCGTTGGCCGAACCGACACGGGCGAAAATCGCGGCCATGATTGTCGGGGCTTCATGCCGCTCCACCATCAACACCTGCATACCGTTGTCGAGCCAGTACTCTTTGGCATCGATGTTTTGTGCGGCCACCGGAACCACTGCGGTAAAAACCATCGCCGCACAGGCGACAGCCACACACATACTGCGTCTGTTCATCAGCAGCTCCTTTTGAGTTTTAAATTTAATGGATTACTCGTCCCCACCCGCTTTCCCTTGAGGATTTCATGAAAGCACCATGTTAGTCTATTTTAGCGCGAAAATCAAGTCGCCCTGACGTGTTTTGCTGCGCAGCTTGGCCGATCCAGGCAGGGCATTTTCTAGCCACGACTGTGTCCACGCATTGGGAAAAGGTGGGAGCATTCAGCCTGCGATGAGTTTCCAACCGATTTAATGATATATATCTGCAACGGCCAGGATTCGGCCGACCATCATCGTAATCCTGCTTTTCTTAGCAATGCCTTGAATCCCGGCTCATCAGGAATACGATAGCGATCGATTGGAATGACACTGCACCAGGGGAGAAAACTATCATGCTGTTCGCAAGCTTTTTCCAGCCAGTCCAACGCTTTATCTGCTTCACCGCGGGCAAGATGAATGTAGAAGAAGCCCAATGGCGGTATATACTCGTGTTTTGCCCTCCGCTTCAAACTCTCTAATAGCTTCTCGCCTCGAGCTTTATTCCCGGATTCAAAGTAGCTCGTTGCGAGAATCATCTCCGGCCATGGAGTTCCGCTTCCAAGATCAACCGCTTTCTCGAATTGTGCAATCGCCTCTTCGGTCATCGACTTCCCTTGATATGCCAAACCAAGATAATAGTTTGCCAAGTAAAAATTTGGATTCATAGTCAGGGTCATTTGCAGCTCCTTTATCGCAGTGTCATACTGATTGCCCCAGATACACGCAAGGCCTACATGTGCGTTAACAAAGTCTGAAAGCGGATCCAGCACCTGTGCGCGTTTCGCCTCGATTATGGCTTCGCCGTGGCGCTCGGTTAAGGACAAAAACCAGGAATGGCTCATGTTAATAATCGCGGAGTTCGGGTTCAATTGCAGAGCTTGTTTCAATTCTCCTTCTGCCAGCTTCCAGTTCCAGTCGTAAAATGCATAAACGAGGCCCAGGGCTGCGTGGGCATCACCGAGCGTATCGTCTAACTCCAGAGCCTTTTTGACATATGCTTTTGCAGTAGGATAGGCTTTGTTTGGGGCAACGTTTCCCCAATAAGACATGGTATAGAAGACTTCAGCCAGCCCATAATATGCCAATGCGTAGTTTGGATCCTTATCCAGTGCTCGTTCAAAATACTCAATGGCTTCCCTAAATCTTTCAGCTGTGTACATTCGCGAGAAGTAGATACCTTTCAAATAAAGGTTATAAGCTTCCAGATTATCTGTATAGCGTTTCAGAATCGCCGTCTTTTCTCCTCTCCAGAGCTTTACCTTCAGATTGTCTGCGATCGTCAGTGATATTTCCTCCTGGATGGCAAAGATGTCCTCCATGTCACGGTCATATTTTTCGGACCACAGCTGATAACCATCTACCACGTTGACAAGCTGAGCGGTGATTCGCACTTTATCCCCTGCTTTCCGCACGCTGCCCTCCAGAACGTGTTCCACATTCAGTTTCTTGCCTATCTCACGTACATCCAAGCTCTTATCTTTGAACGAAAATGCGGATGTCCGAGCAACGACATGCAAGTCTTGGAGATGAGTCAGCGCATTGATGAGTTCTTCCGCAATACCCTCGCAAAAGTACTCGTGATCTTTTTGCGGGCTCATATCTACGAACGGTAGTACCGCGATAGAGGGTACAACCTTCGTTTTAGAATTCTGTCCCTTTAATACCCCAGATTCGAGCTCTTTACTGAGGGATCTCAACGCGATCAGGATCTCAATTGAATTTTGGTAGCGCTCATTCAAATCTTTGGCGATGGCTTTACTTACGATCCTTTCCAGTGCCATGGGAACGCTTCCCCGTAGACCCGTTACGGTTTCTGGCTCCTCATTGATGATGCGATAAACCACTGCCTGCTCATGCTCGCCTTTAAAAGGCAATTGCCCCGTTAACATCTCATACAACATAACGCCCAGCGCCCATATATCCGTCCGGCGATCTACTTCCACACCTTGCGCCTGCTCTGGTGACATGTATGCCACCGTGCCAACCGTCATCCCCGTTTTCGTAATCCTGATCTGTCCCGCGAGCTTTGCCAGGCCAAAGTCCAGGATCTTCACAACACCGTTTCGTGTGACCATAATGTTCGCGGGTTTGATATCGCGGTGAACCATTCCCGCCGCATGCGCCTCTGAGAGACCCTCGGCCACTTGGATGATGATGTCGATCGCCTCCTGCACCGGTAGTGGTCCCTTGACGATCATCTCCTTGAGCATCTCTCCCTCGTAACAATCCATGCTGATGAAAAGATGACCATCGCGTGTTTCGTCGATCTCGTGGATCGTGCAGATGTTGTGATGTTGGAGCGCCGAAGCGGTCTTGGCTTCGTTGACGAACCTTTTTTTCGCGCGGGGGTCGCGGGTGAGGTCAGGAGGAAGGAACTTGAGCGCAACGGTACGGTCGAGTTTTAGGTCGGTGGCCTTGTACACCACTCCCATCCCGCCCTCGCCGAGTTTTTCGAGGATCTTATAATGGGATATGGTCTGCCCGATCATCTTGTCCTTTCCGAGAGATCGGTGCATCGCAAAGAGGAGTGCCAGCCGAGAGTGGTTCTTTGAACCTATTGATATTCTATCAGGAAGGAGGAGGCGATCAAAGCGTGCAATAAGTGACTTCGATGATTTTTTAATCAGGGACGCCTACTCTTCGTCATCGGGCCGTTGTGAGCGAATCCGCTTGACGGCGCCGCGAAGGCGCTTCTCTTCCAGACGACGTTCTTTCGACGCCGCGGTGGGCTTGGTTTTCCGGCGAGGTTTGGGCGTTTCAGCGGCCCTTCGGATCAGACGAGCGAGCCGGTCAACGGCGTCTTCCCGGTTTTGCTGCTGGGTTCGGTGGCGCCGCGCAGTGATCACCAGGATGCCGTCTTTTGTCATCCGCCTGCCGGCGAGCTGCTCTAATCGCTCCCGCACGTCGGCGGGAAGTGATGAGGACCGCCGAACATCGAAGCTGAGCTGTGCGGCTGTCGCTACTTTGTTGACGTGTTGGCCACCCGGTCCCGACGCGCGGATGAATTCGAAATGGACTTCATCCTCGCTGATCGCTATCTCGTCCGTAATGCGAATCATTATGACATCACTCGGCTGTTAACAACACTCTATCGATTCGACCACTTGATTCGACAACGCTCACTCAACAATAAGATCGATCTCAACGGAATCAAGTCAGGAGTTCCCCTCAATTATATAACATGGATCCTTCGGATACTCATACACCGGAACAGTTATCATGTTCGAGCAGCCCATTGTCCGGACGGCTTTCGAGCCGGATGCTATTCATGGGACGGGTACAAGCTTGTGCTCGCAGTGAGGGCATACTTTCCATTCAGGGGCTACGGCTTTGCTGCATTCCGGGCATAGGAGCTCTCGACGGTGGCCGCAGTAGGGACAGACCTTATATTCGCTGCGAATGAGATTCCCGCATTTATCACAGGCGGTTCGGCCGTTCGACCTGACGACGAGGTAAAGGATGACTCCAAGGAAGAAGGGGACAAAAACAGCCACGGTCGCCCACATGTAGGGATCCATGCCGCGTTTCTTGGCATCCCGATAGACAAGGGAACCGACAGCGCCAACCCAGAGCAAAAAGAGAAGGATGGTCGGGGCTGCCATCGCGCCCATCCTCAGCCAGTTGGCGTGAGGGCCGAACGCCCATGGTTCATGGAGCCTGAAGCCGAGAAGATGAGGAATGGGCCTGAAGCCGCCAAAGACCATCCACATGAGCTGGCCGAGGAATGCGATGGAGAAAAGAAAGACCAATCCCCAGAAAACATATTTAAAACCCGAACTCTGTCTTACCTCCGACATGGCTGTCTCCTTTTCGTAACTTACGCGATGAGTTGTTCGATCCTTCTAAAGAACCTGATAACCTGATCCCGGGCGGCCACGGTTGCGACGACCAAGCATCCCATATAGGCGAACAGGCCCACCGCTCCGGCGATCTTGGCTGCCAATTGGACTTCAGGTGAAGTCAGCAGAAACATGACTATCCCAACGGCCAGAAGCTGCGTACAGAAACTGAGAAAAACAACCGCCTGCAGAAGCCGCCTTCCACGGATGGTCGCCTTGGTTCTCCTTACGAGTTTCTCGGATGGGACATATCTCTCACAGGCGATTTCGCGGATTATCGCATCCAGTTTTCTATCTTCCATGTCCTGCGTCCTCCATCGCCGCCCGCAACTTTTCGCGGCCGCCATGAAGCCGGGTCTTCACCGTTCCCTGTGGAATCCCCAACACTTCACCGATCTCTCCTATCGAGAGACCCTGGAAATAGTAGAGTAAGATCGGCAACCTGAAAGCATCCTCGAGCTTGTCGATCGCCTCTCTCACCGCCACCCTGCTCTCCTCGGAGATGACTTGCTGCTCGGGGCCTGGACCCGGTGCCTCCATGGCGGCAAGGTCGCCTTCGGAGTGCTCACTGGTTCCGATCTGTCTCACCCGGCGCCACCACCTCTTGCGCCACCGGTATAGATCCCGGTAACGGTTCATGCAGATTGCGAAGAGCCAGGTCTTGAACCTGTATTCCGGAGTATAGCTATCGAGTCGCTTCATCACTCGAATCCAGGTGTCCTGGAACAGGTCATCGGCATCGGGGCCGCTACGCGTCAGTTTCATACAGAGGGAGTAAAGGTCGGTTTTGTAACGGTCTATCAGGATATCCATCAGGGACATCTGGCCGCTCTGGCACCGCTTTATGATTTCGCCGTCCTCTAGCACTAATGCCCCCTCATAGGCTGGTTACGTCTGAGGTCTCCCCCGGTTCACGATTTTTTCAAAGGTGGTTCAAGGATCAACGCCGGCAGGCACTGTGAGGACAGCCAAGGGAGTTGACGCGTTTATTGCCGCCGATGGCAAGTCGTGTTCATATCACCACCTCACGGCTGTGGAACATTATGAGGCAACGATAGCGTTGGAAATTCCCACCTGTTGACAGATTGCCGGGAGCAACCGGCTACCTCAGCATCTTGTGCTTTTTGGAGAAATATATCTTGCTGATTTTAACCAGCACCGGGCTCAACAGGATGATCGCGATCAGGTTCGGCGCCGACATTAGGCCCAGTGCCAGGTCGCCATATGCCCAGACGGTTTCCAGCGCCGTTATCGCGCCGACATAAGTGAAGCAGCAATATAATGTTCTATACAGCATGACGTACCTGACGCCGAATAGATACTCAACGCACCGGTCGCCGTAGTACGACCACGATATGACAGTTGAGAGGGCAAACAGGAACACGGCGAATGTGACAATCAGATTGCCCCACGGAGCGACCGGGCTGAATCCCTCCTGGAACGCCCACGCTGTGAGGGCCGAGCTGCTGAGAAGCATCTTGCCACTTATTTCCAAGCCGAGCGACTCCCCTCCACCTCCCTTTACACTCGAGCCCTCGATAGTCATCGGTCCGCTGTAGGGCTTGCCGTCTTCGAGCAAAACCGGATCATCGATGAATCCATGGTTCACCTCGAAGAGAAGGCCTTCGGCCCTGCCGTCGACGACCGCCGCCGTCCCTTCGAACTCCTCCAGCTCCTCGACATTGGGGTCGTGCAGGTATGTGTCATCGATCTCGAAACCCGGATCGGCCATGATTGTGATCTTGTCCGGCTCGAGGAACATCTTGTCGTCTTTCTTCGCGTCCCAGACGCCGGCCAGTATGATCACAAGGCCGGTCATCGTGCACACGATGATCGTGTCCACCAGCGGTCCTACCATCGCAACGACACCTTCGCGAACGGGTTCTTTGGTCTTTGCAGCTGCATGAGCGATGGGGGCGCTTCCCTGGCCGGCCTCGTTCGAGAAAAGAGCGCGCCGGATGCCCCACATCATGGTGAAATGCCAGATTCCCAGTGCGGTGCCTCCCAGCTTCGCTTGCGGGCTGAACGCCTGTTCGAATATTTCCCTGAACACGCCCGGGAGACGCTCAACATTGATGAACAGGATCACGAGAGCCGCGGTCACATATACGATGGTCATGAAGGGCATCAGCCGGCTCGACACAGCACCAATTCTTTTGATCCCTCCCAGGATTACCAGGGCGACAAGGGAGGCCAGCACCAGGCCAGAAATCCAATGCGGCACGCCGAAGTCATCAGCGGCGCTGATGGCGACGGTGTTCGCCTGGTTCATGTTGCCGCTTCCAAAGGAGCACACGATGGCGAGAAATGCGAACATCACGGCCATCCACTTCCACTTGCTTCCCAGCCCGCGCACGATATAGTACATGGGCCCGCCGGAGGCGTTGCCCTTTTCATCGAACGTGCGGTAGTGCATCGAAAGCGTGCACTCAGCGTACTTGAGTGCCATGCCGAATACGCCCGAGACCCACAGCCAGAAGAGGATACCGGGACCTCCGTAGTGGATGCCTATGGCCACACCGCCAATGTTCCCGATTCCCACCGTGGCGGAAAGGGCCGTCGACAGCGCTTGGAAGTGGCTGATGTCACCTTCGTCGGCGGGATTGTCGTAGCGGCCGCGGATAATGTTGACGGCGTGTTTGAGCTGGCGGATCTGCACCCAGCCCATTCTGAATGTGGTGAAGATGCCGGCGGCGAGCAGGAGGGCGACAAGCCATGGGAACGCTTCCGGCGTTTCCCAAACGTATTGGCTGCCCTTGTCAACAAAGCCTTCGAAAGCGGATAGGATCGCGTCTCTCATTCAGTCCCCCATGTGGTTACGTTAAATTCAGCAGCATCGTTACAACGGATTTGTTGGCATCCCCGGTTCCTTCATAATTGACGCTCACGATGGGAATATCATAGTCATCTTTTACCTTATGTAAAATCGCTTCTGAGGCATTTCCGGGCATACACGAAAAAGGCTTGCAGTTTACTATCAAGTTTGCTTTGTCCCTTTTCGCAAATAACACAGCCCTTCCCACCGTTGGCAGCGTCTCATTGGGAACATCCTCATGCATGTATTTCATCGCTTCCATGTATATCTCTTTCATTGTTGGTTCCGCCCTATCGGTCAGAAAGCCATCGCTCAATTCGATCCATCTATGTTCTTCGTTCTGCAAAAATTCGATCGTCGAACGCTGTCTTCGAATGCCCGATTCATTGAAAGGTTTTAGTTTATGAAGTACCTGGAAATCCTTGACGCTGTACCACAGCGTGAAATCCGCGTGGGGGACCAGCCAGGCTTCCCCTCCGCATCTTTCTATTACCTCTATCAGATTCTGATTTATGAAAGGAGAAGTGGTGACAAAATATTCGCCGACTATTCCAACCAGCGGCCTCCGTTCATCGAGAACCTTTATATTTTTGAATTGCTCAATAGCTTCGATAAAAATCGGCTCCAAAGGCTCATTGTGCTCCAATGCCCTCAACACTTTTTCTTTATATTCTGAAAATGTTTTCAACGAGCACCCTTTTTCCACTTCATATGGCCTGGTCTTGTACAGGCATTTCTTCAAAAGATCCAGGATTACCATTCCCCGGTAAGCGAGTTTTTTGATTTCCGGATTAATGCTGTCTTTCGTATTGACACTGATTTGAACATTGACAAAATTTATCGTCTTATCTTTGAAGTCTTTGAGTATCATGTTGTACAGGTAGCTATACTGCCCCATGCGGCACGGCCCGGTCGAGTCCGCCATGGCAAAGTTGAACACCTTTTTATCGCTATTATGGAGAACCTCCAGAAAATTGCTGACCATTTCCACGGCCGGGCTGCATTCCGAACCTCGCGTAAAGGCTCTCCCCAAGTTATACGTCTCCTCGGTAACAGCAGGACAAATCTGAGCATTGAAGCCGTATCTTCTGAATACCGCTCCATAGGCTTCGACCATGTTATCCGGAGAAGACGGGATGTAGATCGGTTCATTTTTATCCACATCAAAAATATCTTTTATTACCATGTTTGCTTCGAATTTGGAACAGACCTTCACCGGATTATTCTTTATCGTGTCAAAAAACGCCTCCAGTCTTGTAATGTAACCGCCTTCGGAGTTATGCTCGTCGAACTCGAGAGTAAGCAGCGGTTTATCCTTTATGGAAGCTTCTATATAGGTGAGCACGTAGGAATCTGGTCCACATTTGAAGCTCGTAAAGCACACCGGGTACAAATTTGGATGCCGCCTGATGTACTCAATGGCATTTAGCATCCTCTGTCCGTACGACCAGTACAGGTTCCAGTACGCTTCTCTTAGCTCTTCTCTGGTCTCTTTGTTATAGGGAATGAACTCCAAAGGAATCACCGGGTATCCGTATTCTGCAATTCTTTTTGGGAGATTCAAGTTGATGCCGTAGTCGTAGACGATATAGGGCCTGCCAATGATTACAATACAATCCCTTTTATTTCGATCCAGTTCCTTTAGAAACTCTTCACCATATTGCTGGCATTTTTGCTCGAACTGCCTTTGGGCCGAAAACGCCTTGTCCCATGCGGTCACCAATTTAGAAGTCGAAACGCCCAGTTTCTCTCCAAAAGCATCCGAGAGCTCTTTTTCGACATTTTCCAGAGGCCAGTTGAAATTGATAGAAACATAAAACAATTTGTGCGCGTTGGGATGATTAAATAACGCCGCTTGCGAATAGTAAGGATTCTGAATCACCAACGGGCAGAACCAGCTCTTGGTAACTTCTTCGATCCGAAAAGTTTCCAGGTGCGACGGCATGAAAACAAAATCGACAGAAGGATCATCCAGGAGATTCACCATGTGCCCTATTGAAATCCTTGCCGGATGGCAGAACTCCGCACCGGAGATCATGACACCCGAGGAGGAGATACGCGAGTCGGTCGGTGGGGAGAGCTTGATGTTGAAACCCAGTTCATTGATAAACACGGCCCACAAAGGGAGATGCGTATAGGTTGTCAGCGCCGCTGGAATGCCAATTGTTTCGAGTGCCTTGTCTGCCGGTTTGACGTAGGATTGGAGCAGTTGGTCCCTGAGCTCCATCAATTGGAATTCCTTGCTCTCTTTCTTAACCTTGTCATCGGGATCCCTGCCGCACAAGTATCCCCAGCTGATGTCTTTTTCCTCATCATCGACGGCAGCGGAGGATATCGTGCAGTAGTTGGTGCAGTATTTGCAAGTCTCTTCAGAGAGCCTTACTTCTGCATCTATGAAATCGAAACCTCTGAACCTTGTTCTTTCCATCGATCGAGCTTGTCTCCCTCTTTGTACATCCTCAATAGTAACAATGCGACTCCATACGCTCCCATTACGTGAGAGAAAGGAGAAACTTTCACTTCCACGTCCAGTAATTGCTCGAATGCTGCTACTAATCCCACATTCTTCGCTGTCGCTCCAAGAAAGAATATCTTGTTCGGCTTCTTGTATTTATTACTAACGACCCTTGTAATATAATTTTGAGCGATCGAATACGTCGTAGCCGCAAGAACTTCTTCTCGAGAGTAATCCTTTTTCAGCAGAACCTGTATATCTTGCTCCATGAAAACGGTGCACCTGTCCGACGTGAACGGAGGAGCTATGCCCAACACCTTTTCTCCGACCTCTTCAACTGCAAAACCCAACCTGTTAGCCTGTTCCTCGATGAAAGAACCCGTTCCGGCAGCACAAACGTAATTCATGCTGGACTCGCGGATGAATCCGTTCACCGTGTACATATATTTGGAATCCTGCCCCCCGATTTCAAAAATAGTATCGATCTCGGGATCTATTTCCATAGCACCGGTGGTATGCGCCGTAATCTCATTGATAATCAAGTCCGCACCAACGACTCTGCCGATAATTTCACGGCCGGAACCCGTTGTTCCTGCTCCCAAAAAAGTGATATCGAAATCCTCCTTTTCCGCCCAGTCTCTTATTGCACGAAGCAATTTTTTTGTGGCATCAATGGGATTTCCCAATGTCTTTCGATAAACGTCCAGCAACAATCTTTTATCTCTATCCATCAAAACAGCTTTTGTACTGGTGGAGCCGACGTCGATTCCGATAAATACATCCAGTTTTTTTCCATCAATGGGCGCTATGTATCTTACTTCGGTATTGTTGGGATCACGATACGATTTGTGCGCTTCAAAAGTAACGATCTTGGATTTTTCCAGTACCATGGGACGCCTTTTTTGTTTTCCCCTCACGATGAATGTGGATTCGACATTCTTCAAATCGATTCTCTGAGATATCCTTTTCTTTTTTGCAAACTGCGCCGCGCCTATAGCGGAAGCCAAATGAGCATCAGAGAACGTCTGAATCTGTTCTCCATACTTCTCTTTCAACCAGTACATTATGTGTGGATTCAAAGAGACACCGCCGGTCAACGCTATCAAGCCTTCGAGTCTCTTCCCTTTCAAAAGAGTCGTCAAACAAGTCTGGACCATGCCTCGACACAGTCCAACCCACATCTCTTCTCTGGAATAGCCTTGATGTTGCCGATGTATCAAATCCGTTTTGGCAAAAACACTGCAGCGCGCAGCGATCTTTGGGGGAGATTCTATGATGGGGATGCTGGCTATTTCCTGATATGTCAACTCCAATCTGCCTGCTTGTTCATCGAGGAATGAACCCGTTCCTGCGGCGCAAAGCGAGTTGCAATTGGTATATTTGAAGCTCCCTTCTTCGGTCAGTTCGATATAAGTAGCGGTATTGCCTCCAATATCAATTATGTTTTTCGCATTCGAGTATCTACTGCTTACGCATTCGATGATACTCTGAATCTGATTGATTGGCTTGATCGATAAAGTGGATTCCAGCAGCTCTACATTCGTACCTGTAACAGCAATGTTTCCGTCATGATTGCCGAGCTCCTTTTTCAACAGTTCTAACGGTTCACCGTAATGGGGCTGGAAATAAGTTTTCAGAATCCGTCCATTATCGTCCAGCGATACGATCTTCAGAAAAAGGGAACCCACATCGATGCCGGTGTACTCTGCTGCCATTTCTCGAATGTCTCTGTGCATTTCTTAGAATATAGTCCAACACTCAAAAAATTACTTATTGCTTTGATACAGATCTTCGCCAAGTGGGGTAGTTATTTGTACATCATTAGAAGTGCCGTTTATTCACTGTGGGCCATTTTAATAGATGCCGGGCCAAATATCTATAAAAATAACGATCACTCGAAACGCGTATCTTGAATCATAATGCTGGGGCAGTATCACGCAGTCAACCAGATGCATCCAACCAATGGAGGCGCGGACCAACTTGAAATCAGCAACACGTTCTCCCGACACATCCACGTCGATTTCCTATCCGATTGCTTCTTAGCGGGAGACCGCCCGGTGAAAGAATGTCCCAGCGGACAGATGATCGGCCAACGCTCGGGCGCCTCCCCGCGGAAAGCCGAATGGGCAAAATCAAAAAAATGAAAAAATAAATTTGACAGGGCCCGAAGCGCCTGTTAAATTATACACATGTTATAAAATTCACATGTGGGCAAATCCTCATGCTTCGATAAGACATCTACTCACAAGGGCTTATCAGAATCAAGGGAGGGATAGATGACGGAAAAGCCAAAGATCAACGAGTTGACCCGGAGAGAGCGGCAGATCATTGAGGTAATCTACCGGCTGGGCAGGGCTACTGCCGTCGAAGTTGTCGACAGCCTTCCGGGAAAGCCAAACAACGCTACAATCCGAACGATACTCGGCGTCCTTGAGGAAAAAGGCTATCTGCGCCACGAAACGGTAAAAGGACGCTATATCTACTACCCAACCATACCGCTCTATCAAGCCAGGAGAACAGCCCTGAACCACGTTCTGGAAACGTTTTTCAAAGGTTCGGAGGCCAGTGCCGTTATCTCGATACTGAAGAAGTCCGACGCAAAGCTTACGAAAGAGGACGTGGAGATGATCCTTGAGCTCATCAATAAATCGAGAAAGGAGGGGAGGTAGCGATGATTCCTGTCATCAAAGCATGGTTGGTGGAAGCACCTTGGATGGAACTGTTGGAATTGCTCATTGATGTGATGCTCAAGGGTGCTGTTTTCTGCGCGGCAGCCGGCATTGCAACATTGTTTCTACGACGTTCATCCGCCTTTATCCGCAACAAGGTATGGGTATTCGCGCTGGTTGGACTGATACTGTTGCCGGCATTCTCTCTTTTGTCACCCTGGTGGAACCTTCCGATCATTCCCTATCTGGGATCATGGGGTGCGGGCTCCCAGAGTCCGGAGTACGCGAAACCCGACCAGGGTATGTTCGTGGGGCCACCGTATGCCGCCTCGCCCGAAACACCGGAGGCCGCTGGCGGTTCAAGCGGTTCGATGCCGATTAGCATTCCTTGGTATGCCTGGGGCATTCTCGCATGGATAGCAGGTGGCGTTTTCTATCTGAGCTGGTGTTTGATCTCGCATGCAGGTGTGAGGTTTATCGTCAGAAAAGCTCATCCGGCGAAAAACGAATGGAACTTGCTACTCGGCAATCTGGCCGAAGAGATCAATCTTCGGCGCAAGGTGAGATTGCTAGAATCTGAGCACGTCAAGGCGGCGATCACCGCCGGGATTTTGAATCCAGTAATCGTACTCCCTTCCGATACCAAAGAATGGACGGAGAACCGACGCCGGCTGGTTCTGTCCCATGAGCTGGCCCACGTCAAGCGATGGGATACGTTGATCGAGACGTTTGCGCTCTTCGTTACCGTTGTTTACTGGTTCAATCCTCTCGTATGGCTTGCCGTGAAACAGCTCAGGATCGAAAGGGAGAGGGATTGCGACAACGCTGTTCTCGGAACCGGTGCCAAACCATCCGATTATGCCGAGCTTCTTATGAACATAGCAGCAGATTTAGGGGGCTCGGTAAGACCGGCATGGCAATTGTCGACGATATCACAGAATTCAAACCTAAAGGACAGGCTCATGAGTATTTTAAATCAAAAAATCAATAGGAACAGGGGAAGCCGCCGTTCAGCAATTCTTGCTGGCGTACTTGTTTTGATGTTGGTGCTTCCGATCTCTGCTTCGGGCCTATGGAATTCCCAGACGGAGGAGAAATCCCAAAAAGAGAAAAAGGCCAAGACAGAAGAAATGAAGAAAAAAGAGATGCATGACAAGCAGAAGAAGATGTCAGGTCAAGACAAGCTCATGGAAAAGTGGAAGCAGATATGTACCCAGGACAATTCCGCTGCTTGTAAAGTTGGAATGGTGATCAAGAAAAAAGGTGCGGAAGCTGGAATCAAAGCATTTTACGAAATGAAAACAGCCGGCGACGATTATAGCTTCGATGAAAGTGAGTTCAACACGCTTGGGTATGTATTCCTCTACCATGAAAAAATCGACGAAGCGATCGCCGTTTTCGAACTCAACGTAAAGGAATATCCCCAATCGTGGAATGTGTACGACAGCCTCGGTGAAGCCTATATGGCCGCGAAGCGGTACGATGATGCCGTGAAGAACTACGAGACGGCATTGAAATTGAATCCGCAAAGCGAAAGCAGCAAAAAAGCTCTCGAAAAGCTCAAAATGGTGTACAAAAAGCAGAGCTAAAATTCTTGCCGGGCTGCATCCGGTGGATGAGTTCACAACTATTTATGGGAAGAGGCCAAAAGAGGAGTTTCGAACCAACGGATGCAGCCCGGTGCATTCGCGGTTGAAAATGGAGCTTATTTGTGAAGAATTGCGACTGCTCCAGCCTTCCCACGCAACCCATTTCCGGCGTAACCGTAGTATCTATCATAGCCCAGTAGTCACATTCTCTAGACCCCACCGACCTATTATCCGGAACTGCCGCGAGCCTTCGCAGGGAGCGCGCCGCGGCCTCCAGTCTTTTGAAAGAGGGGGGTACCTATGATTAGACGCGCAGTTCTGTTCGTCGTGGGCGTCGGCCTGCTGTGCTGCGCCCTACCTGCCCTCGGTGGCGAGATCCACCGGGCAATTGAGGCGGGCGACGTGGCCCGCGTGAAGCAAATCCTGAAGAGCGACCCGAGAGCAGTCAACCACCAGGACAACAATCAGTTTCGCGACCTGCCCATTCACGTTGCCGCTGCGACCGGCAACATCGAGATCGCCCGGCTGCTGCTCGAAGCCGGTGCGGACATCGACGGCGGGGATAGCGACAACAGCACCGCTCTGGGTGTCGCAGCCATGCGGAAGCATGGAGAGATGGTGGCCTTCTTGATCGAACAGGGCGCCGACATCAATCGGCGCGACCGGAAGGCAGACTGTCCCTTGAGCTTCGCCGTTTATGGGCGGGATGAAGCCATCATCCAGCAGCTGTTGGATGCCGGCGCCGATTTGTATTTCCGAAATCCTAACGGAGAAACCCTCCTGCACATCTCCTGTCAGCGCGGCGTGCGCGGTCTCGTGGAGCACCTGCTGGACAACCATGCGGAAATCGATGCCCGATCGGCGAACGGCGGCACTCCGCTCGGCTACGCAGCCATGCAGGGCCACGCGGAAGTCGTCCAGCTCCTGCTTGATCGCGGCGCCAATCCGAATCCAGACCAGCCTGGGGAAGGATCACCCCTGATCTTCACCAACTGGCAGAACAAGACCGAGTGCGCCCGGATCCTGCTCGAGAACGGCGCCAAGGTAAACTACCCTGGTTACGGCGGCAACACCGCCCTGCTGTACGCTTCAGAGAACGGCTCGGCCGAGATGGTCCAGCTGCTGATCGAGCACGGCGCAGCGGTGGATCACGTGAACGAAGCCGGGGAAACTGCGCTGGTCAAGGCCTCAGCCGGCGGATACGCCGACCGAGCCAACGCGCTGTTGAAGGCGAATGCCGATCCGAACCTGGGCACTGACGAGGGCGGGCGGACTGCTCTGCAGCTGGCCGCGCTGGGCGGTCACCTCGAAGCAGCGCGGCAGTTACTAGCCAGCGGCGCTGACATGAACGCGGCGACACCCGCCGGGGAAACCCCACTCCACCTCGCCCGGTATTACGGCCACGGGCAGCTTGCTGCGATGCTCGCCGATAAGGGTGCAAAGAGCAGTAGCCCGAAGCCTGCCGACCGCTCCCTGACTGCCCTCAGCAAGGTTGGCAAGAAGGAAGCCGTCGTTTGGTTCTTGGGTCATAGCGGCTGGGCCGTCAAGACACGGAATCACCTGTTGATCTTCGACTACTTCTCACAGGGCGAAAGCCCTGCCAGCTCAGGACTTTGCAACGGGCACATCAATCCCGACGAGATCGCCGATCAGAAGGTGGCTGTCTTCGCCTCCCACAACCACGGTGACCATTTCGCGCCGGCCATTTTCGACTGGCGGGAGCAAGTGGCCGACATCACCTACTTCCTCGGCCTCGAGCCAGAGAACGCGCCGCCCTATGAGCACATGCCGGAGCGGATGGAAAAATCTTACGGCGACTTGAAGGTTACGACGATCCATTCGACCGATGCCGGTGTTGGGATGGTGGTCGAAGTCGACGGGCTGACGATCTTCCATCCCGGCGACCACGCCAACGGCCGGATCGGCCTGATGGACGAGTTCACCGACGAGATCGACTTCCTGGCCGAAAAGGGAATCCGGCCCGACATCTGTTTCATGGGGATCCGGGGCTGCAGCCTCGGCAGGCCGGAGGAAGTCAAAGAAGGAATCCACTATGCGCTCAAAACTCTCAAGCCGAGAGTGTTCATCCCGATGCACGCCGGCGCGGAGGGACACCTCTACAGGGAGTTCATCGAGGAGTGTAAGGGCCAGTTCCCTGCGATCCAGATGGTGGCCCCCGACAACCGAGGCGATCATTTCGTCTACGAGCAGGGAAAAATCAAGGATCCGAAGCCCATTGGAACGCGCCAGGCGCGGGCTGACTGAGTTGCCGAATGGGCGCTTGCCAGATCGAAGTCAGTGGAGTATAAAGAGCATTAGATCTTTTGGAAGATCTCCCGAATAAGGAAACACCAGCGGCCTCCTCGAGGTCGCTGGTGTTTTTTCGCATCTATCACCGGTGTTTTTCGTAATTATCTTTAGTCCATATGTATCGAACGCTATAATCACTCGCGCTCGATCCCAGTGTTGAGGCCGATCGGCAGGCTCCAAGGAACGCTTTGTGAAACCGATCACTGAAATGTCGAGTTTGAATTAGCCTCAATGAATTCATGAGAACCACGCAGAGAAAGACGGCATTCTGAATGGCCCATAGCCCGCATCCGGTTTCGACGGCATTTTGGATCTACGTCATTCCCATGATCAGCACGCGTGCCATGAGGATCGGCATCGTGCTCTTCGCGGGATTCGTTGCCTGCATCGCCGTCCTTTTCATGAGCGGATTCATCTCGCCAGGATTCGTGACCGACGCATTGCAGGACCTGCGACACTTTCTCATTATGGTAGGGGTTCCGGTGGGGGCCGTGCTGCTCTCGGAAATACCGATCCGCGACGGAATCACGCATCGGACACTGCTCTACCCGTTGCTCGGTCCCGTGCCACGCGTCATACAGGCAGTGGTGCGAGTTGTGGTTACCGGCGCCACCCTCGCTCTTGGCGCGGGTGCGTTGCTGCTTCTCATCCGGATCCTGCTCAAAGAAGGCTTCGGGTTCCTGCCGCGCGAACTCCTCTCGGTCACTCTCGGCGCGTTTGCGTACGTAGCGTTGTTTGGGGTGGTGCACCTTTATAATCGGCGCGGCCTCATTACCGGACTGGTCATCCTTTTCCTTTTCGACATACCGCTTGGCAAGGTCCCGTTCTCGTTGCGCAACATCTCACCGTCTTACCACATGGGCGTGATCGCCGAGCAGCAGGAAAGCTACCAGCTGCCAATCATGTTCGGAATGCCCGGAACTTCGGTGGCGATGTCGGCGCTGATTCTGCTCGGCATCGCCATCGTCTTCGGTGCGCTCATGGTCGCCGGATTCAAGCGGAAGCACCTGGGCGAGTTATGTTAATGCGGAACTACGAATCATGAACGAACCGTGGATCCAGCTCAAAAACGTGCATCTCTCACGCGGAGGACGCCCGGTTCTCAAAGGGGTCACGGCCGATCTCGCAGGGCGCGCCATCGGTTTGGTGGGCGCCAACGGGGCTGGGAAATCCACGCTCATCGGCGCGCTGCTTGGTGTGCTCAAGGCAGAATCCGGCATGATTCATGTGCTCGACCTCGACCTGCCCCGCAACGCCATGCAGGTCAGGTCGCGGGCCGGAGTCATGGCCGAGCAGGCCGGCGTTTTTCCCGGCGGCTCCGGTGTGGATGCCGTTGTCTTCGCCGCGATGCTCAACGGGCTGTCACGCCGCGAGTCTCTCCGCAAAGCGCACCGGGCGCTCGACGCCCTCGATGTGGGAGAAGAGCGCTATCGTCCGGTGCGCGGATACTCCACTGGAATGCAGCAGCGGTGCAAACTGGCCATGAGCCTCGTGCACGATCCCGAGATCCTCATTCTGGACGAGCCTACCGTAGGACTCGATCCGCCCGGCCGCACCCAGCTTCTCAATCTCATTCGCGATCTCCGTGACGAGGGTCGGCGCATCCTGGTAAGCACGCACATCATGCATGATGCAGACTTTCTCTGCGACGAACTTCTCCTGCTCGAGGCCGGCACGGTGGCTTTCTCAGGTCCGATCCGGGATTTGATCGATACCGGCGTCGGCGTGGTGGTGGCCGCCGGCGAGGGACTGGATGCGGCCTTCGCGGAAACTCTCGGGCAACGCGGGTACGACATTCGTGAGCAGGCCGATGAGCATATCACCTTCGAGCCAAACCAAGATGTCGAACTACGTGAATTCTGGCAGCTGGCCGCCGAGCGCGGAGCAGAAGTACGCGCGCTCGGACGGGATCTGCCGTCGTTGGAAAGCGCCGTGATACGAGCCATGGAGCACACGGATGAACAGTGAGTCGAGAACGCCGACATCGGCACAGGTTATCGCCGCCATCGCCAGGCGGGAAATCACTTTGGCAATGCGGCGCCGCCTGGTCAAACTGCTCTTTCTCGGCAACCTGCTTCCACCGCTGGTGATGGGAGTGATACTGGTCGTAAACACACTCGTGCGCGGTGCCGGCATTGAAAACCTGGAGTGGGATCCTCTAGCCCGGCTTCTTCAGATTCAGATTGCTCCCGTGCTGTTCCTCGCTCTGGGCATCGGCACTCCGCTCGTAGCCCGCGACCGGAGAGAGGACGTGTTATTCCTCTACGCCACGCGCCCCGTTACTCCCTGGTCCTACACAGCAGGCAAGATGCTCGCAGTCGCCGTCCCAGCACTCGCGCTGCTCGTCATCCCCGCAATTCTCATAGCCATCCTGCGCATGGGTTTGAAGGCGGATTTCGGTTTGCTCGACTCGATCACCCTGATTACCAAGGTCGTGCTCGTGGCGGTGCTGGTGGCATGCGGGTATTCGGGAGTGTCGGTCGGTCCAAGCGCAGCGACCAAAAAAGCGCGCTGGGCGCTTCTGCTGGCCTTGATGTGCTTCGTCATTCCCAGCGTGGCGTCGGACATCATCTGGGGCCACCATGGTTACGCTCTGGATCCCGGGCAGGCCAGCGAAGACGTCATCAGTGCGCTCTTCGATAACGACAATGTCAGCCAAGGGGTAGTGGGCGCTTTTGCCCTCGTTGTCTGGGGCGTGCTGGGTTCGTTCGTAACAGCAACGCGGATCCGCCGGGAGATGATCCCATGAACACGCCGAACACGAACTCCAATTCCGGGCAACTCGATCAAGCCGTCACCGGTGCAGACATGAAGGCCGCACTCGAGGGGGTCAGCGTTTTCTACGGCGAGGTAGTGGGGTTGAGCAGGGTCGACCTCGGCCTGCAATCGGGCATCACCGGGATGGTAGGCCCGAACGGAAGCGGTAAAACCACGATGATGCGCGTGATGGTGGGCCTTATCTCTCCCGAGGAGGGGCGGGTCCGGGTCCTTGGCCGCTCGCCATTCCTCGATGCGCAAGTGCGCGCACGCATTACCTTCGTTCCCGCCAGCGAAAATTTCTATCCCGGACTCAGCGGCCGCAAGAATCTCGAGGTGGCTTTCATGGCGCAGGGCCGCCACCGTCCGGAGGCCCGAGATCTGGCACAGAGCGCGCTGGAGCTGGTCGGCCTCGTGAAGGACGGTCGACGCCGGTACGGAACCTGGTCACGCGGCATGCGCCAGAGGCTCAAGCTGGGACTGGCCCTGGCTGGCGATTCGGACGTGGTGCTGCTGGATGAGCCCTTTCTTGGCGTGGATCCACCCAGCCGGCGCGCTTTGCGCGAGCATGTTCTGGCCCTGGGCAAGCAAGGCCGAACGGTGCTCGTTTCCTCCCACGTGCTGCACGAGGTCGAGGCACTGACCGACCTCGTGGGCATCCTCGCCCGCGGGCGACTCCTCGGTTTTGGGAAGGTGCACACGCTTGTTCGAAAAATTCGTGATGATCACCCGCACCGCGTGGTGCTGCACGTCGATGATCCTCGGAAGTTGGGACAAGCTCTGCTCGGTCTCTCGCACATTCAGGAGCTCAAGGTCGTGGGTTCGAAAGCATTGGAGTTTGTCACGGTCCGGCCCGAGTCCGCCTACCGAGAGCTGCCAGGCCTGGTCTTGAAGACGGGGGTTGTGGTGCGGCGCATCGAGTCGCTGGATCATTCCTTGGAAGCCGCTTTCGCTCACGTGACTGCGGCGGGAAGCCGTCGTCTTTGATCGTAAAGTAAGCCTCAGCCAAAGAGCTCTCGAACACTGTTCAATTAATGAAATAATTCCCCAAACTGGCCATAGGTGGAAACCGCATCAAAGGCCTCCGCTACCGCTTTTGGAGTAAAGTTCGAAACGTCCGTTTGGAGGTCGGAGTTCGATCTGACCCCCGATTTGAGGTCAAGAGCGTGCTGTTGTGGCACCGAATGAGGATTGAATTGATGCGCTGTGGCAAAAGAAGATGGCGGATTTGCGTCATCTCACCCCCTCTTTGATTACCGCAAGAGTTCCATCAAGCCCGCTTAAAATGTGGTATACTATAATAGAAAAGCTAAAAGGATGCGCGAGGCCGATACATGTGCCCAGTGGAGTGAAGGTGAGTGTCTAAGCTAGCGGAGGCCTTTGATCATGAAAAGAGTCATATGCCTTTTTGTTGCAGCCTGTTTCCTGGCAGCTGTCTGGGGGATGCCGACGGCAAAAATCAACCCGTTGAAACAAAAGAGGTTGATATCTTTATCGGATGCAAAGACAAGGATTGCGCATGCAACCGCCTCAGATGATTCGTTCTTCAATGATCTTCATATCGGCGCTTCATGGTTTCCTTCCATCTCGAACAAAGGGTACGTGGGTTATTGGGATCTATCCGCCTATTATCCCGGCGGTGGGGACCAGACCAATCTTTGGCAGGCGGGAATGTGGGCAGGGGGATACGTGGAAGGCAGAAGTAGCCCCTGGCGCTATCTGGGCTCGGATGGGGGCAATTCCGACCCGGCTCAGTACGACGCCTTGGACGAGCAGGCGATCGTGGAGACCGAAGATGATTTGGGACTGCCGTACCCCTATCGCCGTTTGACGACACACGTGAACACCGCCTTTAAGCCGTATGTCGTCAGCCAGGGTGATACCGTGGACGGAGATTTGGGAATGGATGTCAAATACGAATGGCATCAGTGGGGAGTATCCGGCTGCGACCACTGGATTTTTCTTCAAGTGACGATCGCTTTTTCCAAGTCGATCGACGACTTCTACTGGGGGTGGATGAGCGACTGCGATGTAGGGGATGTAAACGTCCCCGAGATGTATTTCGACGATTACGCCGGTTGGGACAACACCTATAAGTTCGCATACATGAGGGACTGGGACTACGATCCGCTGCCTGGCGATACCATCTGGCTCTCTCCCGATGCAATCGGACAATGCCTTTTAGCAGCGCCGCCCATCAGCGGTCCGGTAAGCGCCCCTCCCAACAATACCCAGCGGTGGGTATCGAAGAACTACTGGGATTGGACTAACGATGTATCTTCTTATCAAGACTGGTATGATCGCCTTTCGGGAGCATGGGAGAATCCTTTCCCTTCCGATTCCGCCTCTGACTATAGAATCTTGACCGGCGTCGGTCCGTACGATGTATCAGCCGGTGATACGGCGCATTTCTGGATGGCGTACGTCATCGGAGAGGGTTACAACGAAGATTCACACGCTATGTACGGCTTGGGTAACTTGGTCGATCATGTCCAGGATGCTCAGGCTTTTTTCGATGGTGGGATGGTGATACCGGCTTCGAGCATTCCGCCGCGGGCACCCGATTTGAATCCAGATCTGATTGCCGATGTTACTGACGATTCGCTAAGGGTTCATTGGGCGCCGTACAACAACATCGCCGGCGGCGCCACCGCTGATAGTTTCATTGTCCATACGAGCACGATCAGCAAGTTGGGCTCGTGGGAGCGAGTCGCTGCCTTCGATAACTCCGTGACGGAAACACATCTCCCATTGATGCCCGGTTTCTGCATGTACGTCTGGGTACAGGCATACGATACCGGTAACGGAGTGGGCAGCAATCCGTATGCCCTTTCCAGCCGACTGTATAAAAGAGACGCAAACGGCATTCTCAGGGCGAATGAAAATACCATCACGTGTGTATTCATGCCAGCCTCCGGAGTCACGCCAACGCCACAGGTGGCAAACAGGCTGTTCCAGAACTACCCAAACCCGTTCAACCCGCTGACAACCATCGTGTATTGGATCTCTTCTCCAGGAGTGGTCGATCTTCGAGTATTTGATGTAACAGGCCGCCTGGTGCAAGTTCTCGCAAATGAGTCAAAGGCTGCCGGGGAACACCGTGTAACCTGGGATGGCCGGGACCTGAAAGGCCGAAGAGTTTCCTCCGGCACCTACTTCGTTCGGCTTGAAGCGGGTGGCCAGGTGAACACTGAGAAGATTGTCTTTCTCAAATAGTCCGCGTCTCTTTTGAGTTATGGGTGTTTACAGCTATTGTATGTATCCCAACGATCTCAACTTTTGAAGGATTTTTTGCGTCTCTTTATCCGATAGCTGATCAACATTATCAGCCATAGCCGCGATATTTTCTTTCTTCCTGTTTTCATTCGCCGCTCTCATTTCAACAACTTATTATATTATACAACTCCTCTACTAATTCATGACAATGCGAGGCAAGATTATTGTTTTCCCGAGGATCATTCAGCAGATCGTAAAGCTCAGATCCGAAGCGATCATGGTCACGTTGTAGCTTTTTTGGCGGTCCTGTGTTGGCGACTTGCCTCCAGTTGATAGCGCCCGGCAGTACACCGTAGCGAACGCCAGAAAGAGCATGATGGAGAAAATCGCCATTGCCTTTTGTTTCATATAACGATTCTTTCTGTGCTGGTCATGTTTCGGCTGGATAGATATCATCCTGGCCTTCAAACCAATGAAATGCAATGCTCTCGTCGTGAGAACGTGTGTTATCGATTACGGTACCAGGCCCGTTTAGCTCGCATGTCAAAAGGGCAACTTCACTGGATTAACACAATTCGAGTGGGATTGGAAGCGGCGGGAAGGAGTTTGCATTGAGCATTCCAGATAGGTATAATAAGGATTGAGATTCGCGGGGATCGTTCCCGATTGCGGATTCTGCCGTCTTATCTCAACCCCACCTCGCTTTACGCCAACCTTCCGGAGGGTTCTCAACATGCATCCTCCTCCACCAATGCCCGTCTCAGTGTTGTCTAAATTCTGCAACCTCCTGGCCCGGGTGAAATGTCTCGCTATCTCTATTCTGATAGCCGGATCCATCACCGGCCCGTCACTCGCCGTCGAGGATGCCGGTCCGCCGGCCTCCATCCAGTGGGAAACCCACCCTGCGCTGAAGCACTTCGCCGTGGCCGGGCAGGAACTCCCTTCCGAACTCTCCCTCGTGCGAACACGTGGCGAACTGCCCGAAGCAGCCGGGATTACCGTGCACGGCGTCCACAAGGGGGTGTTCCTGGTATCGGGAGATCCGATAGCAGTGACGGAGCTAGCGAAAAAAGGCTGTGCCGTCATTCCGCTAAAGGACCTGCCCGCTGTTTCCCGGTTCGCTTCCCGGCAATGGCAGTGGGTTGACACGCCCGATCCTGACATCGCGGCGATGGTCGCGCAGGTGGAATGGGCCGGGATCAGCAGCAAGATCCAGTGGCTGGTGGATTTCGGGACGCGTTACAGCTTGGAATTAAACCACCCCGCCGTGGCCGATTCCATCTGCGGAGTCTTTGAGGGTTACGGACTGGTGCCAATCAAAAGCTCCTTCGAGTTTCGTGGGTGGACGCTGTGGAACGTAGAGGCGACCCAGATCGGCACCGTCTATCCCGATTCCTTCTTCATCATCTGCGGTCACTTCGATTCTCTTAGCGAGCGGCCCAGGCTCAGCGCACCCGGCGCGGACGACAACGGAACCGGCGTCGCAGCAGTTTTCACCGCCGCTGAGATCCTCACCCAGCACGATTTCGAATATTCGATCCGCTACATCTGTTTCTCCGGTGAAGAGCAGGGCCTCGTCGGAAGCCAAGCCTACGCCAGCTGGGCGGCGCAGAACAACATCGGCATCGTCGGGGTGCTCAACTTCGACATGATGGGATACTGGGAGCTCGGCGTGGAGAAGGACCTTGAGATCGAAACGAACTACGCTTCCCAGTGGCTGGCCGCGGCCATCGTCAATGCTGCGAATTTGTACGTCGGCGCGCCCTATGAACTGCACGTCGACGACGGCGCCTGGTGGGGCGATCACGCTTCTTTCTGGGACGAAGGGTTTGCCGCCGTGAATCACGAGGAGGCCTGGGACTGGGGTGATCCAGACTTCAATCCTTACTATCACACCACGAACGACCTGCTGGTCCATATCGATCCCGATTTCACGGTGGGAAACATCCAGATCGGAGTGGCGGCCCTTGCGACTTTGGCCGGTTTCGTTCCCGATGCCTCGGGAGTGGACGATTTGGTCACGCCGCCCGTGCTTGCCAAGTTGCTCAGTGCCTACCCCAACCCGTTCAACAGAGGCGTCAACTTCACGGTGGCGGGCGTGCCGGACCGGGACAGGATTACGGTGCTCATATACGGCGCCGATGGTCGCCGTGTAGGCGCAGTGCCGGTGGCTCTTCAGGACGGCAGGGGAACGGCTTTTTGGGACGCCACCGACGGAGCGGCCTTGGAGATCGCATCGGGAATTTACTTCCTAAAATTAGAGGGGCTTCCAAGCGCTGCCCCCGTGAAAATCGTCTGCGTCAAGTAGCCAAACTTGGTGGATCGGGTTTCGTTCGACACGATGCATAGCTTTTCTGTCGGTGCCGCGTTCTTTTCTCTTCTCTACACAGGCACCGCGCTTTCCCGGACCCGGCACATCAGAGTCGACGGCTCCGTCGATGTCCCGACGATCCAGGCCGCCATCGATTCCGCGAATCCAGGTGACGAAATCCTCGTTGAGCCCGGTCGCTACACGTGGGCGAACCAGGGCGGGGCCGATCATGCGCTCCTCACATTTCTCCGCTGATCCGCTGTTCTGCGGAACACCGGGATCCGGGGACTACACGATTCGCGACGATTCGCCCTGCCTCCCGGGATTCCACCCCGGAGGTTTCAACTGCGGCGTGATCGGTGCAAGATCCGTTGGTTGCAGCAGCGTTCCGGTGAAACCCGTGACTTGGGGCGCCGTCAAGAAGCTGTACCTTCGCTAACTGACCAGCGGGCGCACGATCGAACACGATCCCACACCTCAACCAGCAAGGTGTCCTCTCGGCTCATTCGGCACAGCACTCATCGAATGCGATCGAATACTTTTTTCACACTCGGGAACAAATCCATTTCTGTGTGAGGAAGGAACAAGGCACCCGTGAATTCATTCATGTATCTTGGCTCGGTGTTGAGCTCGATGTAGGTCGTTTGATCGGCGATTTTATTGACAATGCTGTGATTTTTATCGGTTAAAAGCATCAGGTAAGCACCGAGAAGAGAGCTATTCCCGAGGTAGCTAAATTTAGCTCTTTCGATATCGGGCAGAAGGCCTATGCGGACTGAATTCTCGATATCAAGATGCTGGCCAAATCCTCCTGCTATGTATACAGAATCGATTTCATGGAATTTCAATCCAGCGCTCTTCAAAAGCATAGAGCATGCAGAATAAATCGCTCCCTTGGTCCTGATGAGATTGGCAATGTCTTTCTCGGTAATGACGATATCGTTTCCCCAAAAGCTCTTAGGACCTTCAACGATGAGCAGGCCCTCTCCATTCTCGGTCTGGACAATCTTATTTCTGGCTGTTCTTTCAATGAATTTCCCGTTGCGGTCAACAAAACCGTGAACGAATAATTCTGCGAGAAGATCGACCAGCCCTGATCCGCACAATCCCTTTGGTTTTGCGTTATTGATGACCTCGTAACCGAACCGGCCTTTGTCATCTATTTTTATGGTCTCGATTGCACCCTCGGAGGCAGGCATCCCACATTTTATCCCGCTTCCCTCGAAGGCAGGGCCGGCGGAGCAAGCACAGGTCATGAGCCACTCTTTGTTTCCCACGACCAATTCGCCGTTTGTACCGGCATCGAGAAAAAGAAAAACCTTCTCGGTATCGAGAAGTATGGGAGTGCACAGCAAACCTGATGTGATATCCCCGCCGACATAACTTCCCACCGCGGGAGTGCAGGATACTCGTGCTTCAGGATTCAAATCCAAACCCAAATCCTGAGACCTAACGACGGGCGGCTGATTGATCGTTGGAACATACGGCTCTTCTCTGATATAGTTCGGATTCAGGTTCAGAAAGAGGTGAATCATAGTCGTATTTCCAGAAATCGCTGCATAATAGATATCCGCTGGGGGCACTCCAGCAGATTCACTTGCCTTCTTGATGAGAAGGTTGATAGTGCCGATAATAAGGTCATGAAGCTCCTCGAGTCGCCCGGGTTTCTGGGAGTAATTGATGCGGGATATAATATCTTCTCCGCATTTCATCTGCTGGTTATAGCTGGATGCCGTACCAAGGAATTTTCCTGTAGATAGATCAACCAGATGTAAGGCCACTGTTGAGGTGCCGATGTCACAGGCCAGGCCACATACGCTCTTTTTCTCGGATTGAGGGAAAATGTCAATGATGAACCTGCTCCCTCCCAGCCTGGCCAGGACGATGCTTATCTTTCCATGATCTTTGCGCACAGCATATGCCATTTTTTTCAATACAGAATATTCACAAGATATGTTTCCCGAGGGCCAACTTTTTCCGAGCGCACGCTCGATCCTTTTTAAATCGCTGTAGTTGTCTTCAAGAGAAGGAGCTTCGACCTGCAAATCGATCTTTTGTACGGGAGGATCGACCTCATAGATGCCTGAGATCAGATCTCTCCGCTCATCGAAAAACTCGTGATCAACGACGCTTCTTATGGAAAGCTCCTCGAAACGTGGGAGCACAACGGTAAGGTCATCCTCGACGAAAGTCTGGCAGGCCAGAGCATAGCCCTCGGACACAATCTCGTCGGACAGAGCGGCGGATGGTTTGCTATGGTATCTTCCACTCGTGATTTGAACGACGCATTCCCCACACGTCCCTTCACCCCCACAGACCGCCGTTAAAGGAAGGTTGGCTGCATTGATCGCATCTAAAAGATTCGTCCTGGGTTGAACTTCGATAATCGTATCAAAAGGAAGGATTGTAACCTTATGCTTTTTTTTCATCAGAGGCTTTTATTCTTCAATACACTAGATTCAGGTTAATTGAACGTTCTTCACGAAGGAAGGGATGTCTGAAGCTTCCTGGCAGCCTACGATTACTTCCCATCCTGGCAGATTTTCCTCCAGATCGCCGCTGATCATGGAAACGAACCCCGGTATCACGATTTTTCTCGTTTTGACCTGCTCTTCCAATTTGATGTCTTTGATGAATTTGGCGATCGTTTCACCGTTGAACTTGCCGGCGGCCCAGGCAGTGAGGACCGATTGCCCCTCCGCATCGGCGACGACAAGGTGGGCAGAGATCCCAGAATTTTCGATCTCGCCCGAAACCATGAAGTAAGATAAAGAAAAATTGGTCGTGATGAAGATGGGGGATTCAGGAGTTGGATCACCAACGGGATAGACCTTTGGATCGACCTGGATTGGCTTTTGCGGATCCGTGAAGATATTCTGTCTGAGCGTGAACAAAGAATACAACAGGGCTTTATCATACTCGGGCAGTGCAATAATAGAAGCATACTTGCAGATCAGCGCCGATGCTCTTGCCAGTAAATCAAAGTTATTTTCAGCGCGCACATAGGAGAAAAGCGGATATCCGAAGGACTTGATATTTTTTTTCAAGGCGCTACGTCTCAGGATGGTGTTGTCCTGAATCTGGCGGCCCAGGTTATCTGATTCCAAGTTCAGAATCAGGCTATTCAAGCCAGCAGCCTTTGCTTTTTTCGCCTGTCCATCGATGTCATCGTAAGAATGCCCGGTCAGAATCAAGCTGCCATCAAAGGAAACCGCAAGCTCAATGTCTTTATCCGATAATTCTTTTTGCAGGAGGATTGCCGGGCGATCATCTTTGATAATTTCCAATCCTTCTCTCAGAGTCTTATCATCCCGGCAGTTGAGTATGATCCCCTTGGTTGAATGCTCTTTGGCAAGCTTTATCGCGGAGAGGCAATCTTCAGGATCGCTTGAATCGTGAGTTATCAAATAGAGATCGGCGGTCAATGTTTCACCGACTCTTTCAACTCCATAATTCTCGATTTCTTTGATTTTCTCGAGGAGCTTGTTCTTCCCTTCAGAAGTGCACAGTTCTATGGCGATCCCTGTCTGGTGGAAGAATGTCTTTTCGTGACGGAACATCACTGTCTCATTTCCTACCTCTGCAGTATTGCCACTACCTATCTTGACCAGCCGGATAGGAGGCTCGCTGGCGGCTCCAAGAGTGGTTTTGGCATCCTCGGAGGCGTATGGGCATTCGCTCAACTCGGCTTTCTTTTGCGCCAGCTTCATGGCAAAGGCCATACAGGTCGGAACTCCGCATTCTCCACAGTTGGTTTTGGGCAGCAGCTTGAAAATATCCAGTCCAGAGAGCGCCATGCTTAGTCTCCGTTTCTTGATCCATACATCTCTTTGATCTTTGCTTTGATTGCCTCCACGGCCTTGGGATGATACATGATCAATAGTTCCGCACCTGATACCAGCAAACTCATTGCCGTTGCAATTTCCCAGTAAGCGCCCCGGATTTCCGTGCTTCCCCACTCAGGATAGTCGCTTTCCTCGGCTCTCGCTTCCTTGACCAAGGCGCTTTCATAGCCGGGATTGACGAGCATCGGAAAGGCCAGCATTTTATCGCCTGCGAGACCATCGATGCGAATCCTCTCCATGATCGAGTACGTGTATTCCAAACCATACCCCAGAGATCCGGTCAGTGGATCCATAACGATCCTCTCTGCGGGAAAGTCCATATCGGTCAAAAGGATGTTCAGCTGTTTAGCAAGGTTGACATCTATGGGAGATTGCGCCACAAGCGTGTGATTATACGCAATGCATGCTGCTGCGATGGTTTTGTAGTTGTCCGTCTCCACATAGTTGATCAAGCAATTTTCTCCTTCCGCGATCTCGCAGACTTTTTTCATGACTTGGTTTATTTTTTCGAAGTGGCTGTGCCCGGTAACGATGATCGGTACGCTCACGCTCCCGAGCACTTGTTTCACGATCTCTGCCGCTTCTTCGGCGCTCTTATTTCCTTTTTCTGGATGTGTTCCTTCCAATCGTACGCTGATGAGCTCGGCGCCGTATTCCGAAACACATTTCTTTGCCATATCTCCGGGTTTGTCCAAAACCTCACCGAAGTAATCTCTCAATGCATCAGGAAATTTAGGATGAGCTTTATCGAAAACCTCCATCGCCACTACCGGACGGTGTGAATGGTTTCCCTCAAAAAAATGAAAGGGAAGGGCTGCGCTGCCTCCGATAGTAACCGTATGGGAACGTGTGCCTCCTTCGCGAGCGGTTGCGCCGAGAGTGACCTCCACGATTTTGCCGGTATTGGTTTCTCTAGGAATCTCGAAAGTCATTCGCTTACCTCACGATAGGACGATTTGCAAATGGGAGCATCCCGTTTTCGATGACGCTTATTTATAAAGGAAGAATAGCCTACCTAACCTTAATTCGTCAAAAAATTGCTACGAATTATCTCCTAAAGCGCTTTATTATTAACATAATTCGAGGCGTTTGGCGCGTCTCGTTCACCACTCGGCTCATGGTTCTCGCGCGCGTCTAAAGTTATAGCGCGCTGCGGAAATCGCCTCGGGGCAAACGGGACACGCCCAATGTACATTCTTGACGGACCAAAGCTAATTCTCAGGATAAATCCCAATGTTCTTCAAAATCTCCCCAACAGCCCGATGTGCGGATGCATCCGCAGAGAGATGGTCGATTGATAGACCTTTCTGGTCCAATTCGAGTATCCAGCTATCCTCAGGGATGCTGCTTATGAGCGTTAAACCTTCGTCCTGGATGGCTTCTACCACCGCTTCAGGAACCGGGCCCTGAACACGGTTCAAGACAAGATCTTTCTCGCCAACACGCGTGTCTAATTCCTTCAATAGCCTGCTGATCTTGCCTGCTGTACGAATCCCCCGTACCGAAGGATCGGAGACTATCAGCAGATAATCGATGCTCTGATGGGTCCGGCGGCTCAAGTGTTCCATGCCCGCCTCATTATCGATGACAACATAGCCATAGTTGGCGCTCAGGGTAGCCAGGATGTCTCGAAGCAGGTTGTTGGCATAGCAGTAACAGCCCGGTCCCTCGGGCCGCCCCATGGCAATGAGGTCGAACGCTGAAGTCTCCACCAAGCTCGTTTGTATCTTGTACTCCAGGAATCTCTGTTTGGTCATTCCCCCGGGTAGATTATCAACGGAATCTCTCATTTCTTCCCGGATCACACCGATCGTTTCCCTGAGTTCGACGCCGAGCAATTCGTTCAAGCTGACATTCGCATCGGCATCTACCGCCAATACGGAACCTTTGGAGTAATCACTCAGCTGTCGTACCATCAAGGCAGCCAAAGTCGTTTTGCCTGTTCCGCCTTTTCCCGAGATCGCTATGGTCTTCATGATTTATCTCTATAACAGTGAGGGCATGGATAATGCTGGATGATTCTTTTTGGAGATGTACTCGAGAACTTCCTCTTCGGTAACGGAGACCGTCTCATCCGCAATCATGTCAACAAAGCCATGAATCCCTTCCTCTTTTGCTCGAGCTTCTAAAACGGGCTTCATCTCTTCTTTGAGGGCTTTGTCCATCCAGACGATACGCTTGATCCCGCCCTCGGCACTGATGAATTTTTGACTGCCGATATAGTGCTTGCTGTGACCGACAAATCCAGGAGTCTGAACTCCGCCGCCAACCGTTCCTGCGAGGGTGGAGAATTTCATGCCCACAGGTGTCATTCCTATGTAATCACGATAAACAATCATGATGCCGTTGGTCGAAGGTAAGATGCACGAGATGCACTCAAAACAACCGCAGGATGTCATGGGAAATTCAATGATACTGTAGGCGTTGAAGATCTCCAGTGTCTTGTGTGAGTTGTTGAAGACAAACTCATTGATGCCCTGCCATTGCCCCTTTACGTCATCAATCTCCTTTGCTTTTTCAACAGGCTGGTTTGGCCCGGTCGGATCTATCTGGTGAGCAGCCTTGCCGTCCAACCAGTTATATGCCCCGCAAAGGCCCGAGCGTTCGGGAGTGATGATGCAAACATGGTTCGGGGCAAAGGACTGGCAAAGTGTGCAGGAATAAAACGTATCCACGGATTCATCCGTCATGCCGGCAATGCGCTCGTCGCGCATTTGGTAAACTTTTCGGGCTATACCGATGAGCTCTAGTACTTCCTTTTCCCGAGTATAAATCGTGAACTGGACTTTATCGAAAATCTTTCCGAATTCCCCGTGAAACTTGGCATGAAGGATGGAGCCGAAATGCTTGAATTTGAAGCCTTTTTCCTTGGCTTCTTTACTGATACGCACCCAGTTGATGTCTCGCTGTCCCATATGAAAAACACCATTGGCCGCGTTGATGAGATCGTGAATCTGCCGCTCCAAAATAGGCTCGAAATCAGGCTGCATTTCTCGGCCCGCTACTTCGACCCATATGCCCAGAGGAATTTTGCTGCCTTCCTCCACATCATCAATCTCCGGTCCGATGACTTCTATCTTTCCATCCTCAACCTCGTCCAACTCTCTTGTCGTCAAGAACTCGAATCCAGGTTGCTCCTGGCCCGCGAGCTGCACATACATATCTTCCTTGCGTATTCTCTCTCCCTGAAATGCCGGTCCATAAGGAACAGGAATCGGCACCTTGGTAATCGTAATTTTCAATCCTCTGACTTCGATCGCTTTGGAGACGATCTTGTCGAGAGGGACGGGCGAGACAACATGTTCATAGGTACAAATGCCCGTAGGCAGTATTTGATCGATATCCGTTTCAGAAATCGTGGGAAACCCGTAGTTTATGGCGCCTGCGGCTTGAGCATGCTTTTCATCATCAACGGGCCCCAGGGCGAGCACAAAGGCGAAGACTCTGTTTTTGTTGTAGCGCAAAACGCGCTGGTAATCTCCGGGCTGGGCCCCGCCAAAGGAGAGAGCAACTCTTGTGGCAAAACCGAGAGAGTGCACGGTGGCCGTCACGTCGTCTCCATAGGGGACGAGTCTTGTCTCCCAACCCATTTGAATGCCTTCTTCCTGGAGCTGTCGGGCCATGGATTTGCCATTCGTGGCTGCCGACATGAAGACATACAGATTCTTTTCTTGGAGTTCGCGCGCGATCCTCACTGCATCCTCATTCGTCGGACAGTACCCCACGCAAGCCGCAAATCCAGGTGCGGTGCCATCCACGAACTCAATCCCCCGCTCTCTCATTATAACGTCGTTCGCCGCTCCCAACCAGAGCATGTCGTCGTTTGGATTCGGCTCCGGCAAGTAAGGGAGGGGATTTTGCGTGTATTTGATGGCCTCGATGATTTCATCGGCAAATAATGTGGCCATGCCTGCATCGAGAGTATGGCCGAGGTATGGGACCCAGAGGCTTTCTTCGGGTAGTGGAGGGAGCAATTTTTGGGCTTCATGCAGCAGTTCTTTTAGACCTCCAACCGTCTCGATTTCCAATCCCAGCATGCCATGAGATATAGGGAAGTAGTAACCTGTGTTGGGAAATTCCACGCGAGTTTGTGGCCCTTTCTCTTCGAAGGCTTTTTTCAGCTCCCTCTCGGCGCGTGCCACAAGTTTATGTGCTCCGCGGATCGCCCGGGTTGCGATTAATTTGGACATCTTTTTTATCTCTCTCGCGGTACAACGAGCCTATTCTGCTTTTGGCTTATCGTGGCTCTTTTATTCCAGCTACTTCATCCAGAGCTCATTACAAAAAGCTCAGATCAAATGTGAAAAGGGCTGCCGGGGCAAAATTCTAGATTTCGAGTTCTCTTCTCATCTCCATGTCATATAGTACTCGCTCTTTGCCTTTTGCAATCCCCAGGTTCCGGCGTTTTTCATTGATATGATCTATGATGAGTGCAGCCATTTTAGAAGGATCTGGTTCCGTGGCCCACATTCCACCGAAGATTTTTTCGAACTCTTTGAAGATATGATCAGAAAAAGTCTTGCTGCCGATGACAGGAAGGCCCACCCCGAATATGGTAAACACGCCCGATGCAACGAAGTAATGGCCGATAGAGATGGCTTTCTCACTCATCCACTCGGGCGCAGCCCCTGCCACGGGAAGCTCGCTGATATCCTTACCCAAGCCTCCCACTCTAACCATCTCGGACAGTGCAATCAGAATGCGGCTGTTATCCACACACGATCCCGAGTGGAGTACAGGTGGCATGCCCACGGCCTTACAAACTTCGGCCAAACCTCTGCCGGCATGTTTCTCAGCCGATTCCGGGATGAGGAATCCCGCCTTTGCACAGGCAATGGCAGAGCAACCTGTCTGGACGACCAAAATATTGTTACCGATGAGTTCCTCGACGAGGCTCACGTGACTACGGTCATGGGTCACCTTAGGATTACAGCAGCCAACGATACCCGCAACGCCTTTAATCCTTCCGTTGATAACGTTGTCGTTGAGGGGAACGTAAGACTCACGGAATCTGCCCCCAAGCATATAATTGATCGCTTCATGGCTGAACCCGGCGATGAGATCCATCTTTTCTTTGGGGATGTCTACGTTGTCCCTGTTGGGGAAGTTTTCGATGGCCTCCCTGATGATTTCTTTGGCCGTTTCCAAAGCATTTCTCTCGGAGAACTCATAATGTATGGCACCGACGATCTTCGCCTTGGAGGAGGTGCTCACGATTTTAGTGTGGTAATATTTGGAAATCTCCGGAAGTGAGGGCATGATACACTGGACATCCACGATCATCGCATCGACGGCACCCGTGCTGAGGGCCAGCTCCTGCTGCAGAATGTTGCCAGCGATTGGCAAGCCATGCCGCAAAAGAATCTCGTTGGCCGTGCAGCAGATCCCGGCCAGATTTATTCCCTTTGCCCCCTTTGACTTGGCAAGATCGAGCAAATCTTTGTCCCTGGAAGCGGCAACGAGCATTTCTGAGAGCACGGGCTCATGACCATGAACAATGATATTGACGTCCTCCTCGGAGAGCACGCCGAGATTCACCTGGCCCCTGAGAGGTGATGGGGTGCCAAACAGGATATCCTGAAGCTCGGTGGCGATCATAGACCCCCCCCACCCATCAGCCAGGGCGGTTCTGGCCGCCTGCAGCATGATGTTTTGATGGTCGTGATCCACACCCATGTTGGTTCTGTGCATCGTCTCCACGATTTCCCGGTCAATACCTCGAGGAGCGACGTTTAGCTTCCGCCAGAGTGCCTGTCTCGTTTCAGGAGCATTTTTTATGAAGTCCACTTCACCTACCTGCTGCCCAAAATTTTCAATGGATCTTTTGGCAACTTCGAAAGCAATGTCTTCCTTGGGCCGATCTTCTACATCTGCGCCCAAAACTCGTGCAACTTTCTTGAGCTTATTCGTATCCTTTATGGAATAGCCGGAATCGGAATCCTTTGCCGCGGACAACAACGTTTGGGCGACTTCGCGGCCGTGGTCGGAATGGGCGGCTGCTCCTGCTGCAATCATGCGAGCAAAATTCCTGGCAACGATCACCTCGGCCGTAGCACCACATACGCCTTTCTTAGGACCTTTGCCCTTGAAGCTGATGCGGCATGGACCCATGTAACAAATGTGGCAGCACAGTCCTTGCTCTCCGTACCGGCAGTGTGGCGTCTGCCCATCGGAACGGTCCCAAATAGTTTCCACTCCTTCTCGACTGCTTTTCTTGAGCAGTTTTTTGACCGCTGGGTCCACGCTTTTTTCTTTGTTTTCTTTGCGTTCTTTGCCCATTTCTCAAAATTCCTTATAAACTCTCGACGCTTGTAGCTGCTTTCTCCTTCTCCTTCGCAACTTTGAGAATCAAAAGGCAATCCTCATGTGCAAAGGATCAACAGGCAAAATATTTGTTCTGCCGCCAAGACGACTTAGTATGATCAAAAAGTCTTCGAATAGATTATAACTATTTATCGAAACAATCTATGGCGAGGAAAAGTTCTCTCAGCGGAACTTTGCCCAGGAATCTGTGCCTGATACGAAAAATACAAACATTCTACTAGCCGGAAAGTATGTTTTTCAGTTCTGCGAGAACGGAAAAAATCCTGTCGGATAATTCCACTGAAAGAGTGCCGGTTCCACAGGATGGTGTGAGCAAGCACCTTTCCCAAAGCAGATTTCTATCGACTCCCTTATTCACCATGTTGCCGATCAATTCCTCGAGTTTTTGTGCAAGTGATTCTGGATCTTCTTCGTTGATTTTCCCAGATGTGGGAACAATTCCCCAAGCTATAGCACCTCCCTTATCCAGGAATTTTCTTATCTCTTCAGGATAATACCCGATTGTTTCACCGAATTCGTAAGCATCAAAGCTGATGACATCGACTCCCGCTTCGATCAAGATTGGCCATTCCGTGTTGCCGCAACAGTGCGATCCCACCAAGGCACCATCTTTGTGAATGGCTTCGACCACTTCATTTATATGGCTGATGACATCCCGGCGCTGGACGCTAACGTATGTGGATGAACCGAAGGCTGATAAAATTGGCTCATCGATGAAACATATTTGCCTGCAGCCCAGGGAATTGAATTTATCCAGGAGCCACCTGGCTTTCATTGTCATTCCTTTGACGACGACATCTCTAAAAACTTCGTTGTAATAGATAGACCGCTTATTTTCGTCGATTATTGCCAATCCGAACGTAACAGGACCCGTCACCTGGCTTTTGAAGAATTTCATTGATCCAGGTTTTTTAGCTGCGAGCTTTGCCCCCATTTCGTAAATGCCGCGACTGAAATGTGGGGATATTTTGAAGTACTCGAGATTCTCCGCCACGTAGTTTTCGTAAAATTTCTCCAGCTCGCTCGTGGAGTCTCCACTCGTGTCAAAATACATCCTTTGTTTGGACGCATCCAGGACAGCGCAGGGCAGTCCCTCACTGTATTGGATCTCCATCTGCTCACGGAAATCGATTTGAGAAAGTTGTGGCCAGACAGGGATTTCCGGGATCGTATCCAGGATGATGTCACAGGCTGAAGAGGCATCCTGGTGGGGGAAGCTCCCGATCGCGGTCGCCATACAATTGGGACTGAAAGTCATCTGACACTCACTCTCCGCGGGATATTGCAATCTATAATTTTATTATCTCTGTGTCCAAAATACAATATATATTTCGCGAATCCCTCGGTACGAGAAGCAGGAATAAACGATTCATTATAGGATACTGATACGTTTTCTGATTACGGGGGAAGGCCAGGAAAAAATTGAAAAAAGATTCGACTACTGATTTGCTTCAGTCTTCGGACTCAAGAAACAAGAGCGTCCCCATGCTTCAATCTCTGAAAGATTTTTGCGAACTCAGCTTTCAGGTTCTCTTCCATCAGTTCAATCAGTGGCTGCTGTTCCATATCCGCCTCGAGAAAGACGGAATGATATGGAATCATTCCCAAGATAAATTCTTCCGGGAACTGAGCAGTGATCCAACTCTTTTGTTGTTCATTCTGGATTTTGTTACCGACGATTCCGAAGGACTCAATTCCTATCTCACGGGCCAATTTCATGATGGTTTCAGCTGTGTTCACGCTTCTGAAGCTGGGCTCGACGACAATAATCATCCTGTCCACGGCTCCGGAGGTCGCTCTCCCAAGGTGTTCGATGCCGGCTTCCAAATCCACAATGACCACTTCTTCTCGCTCGAGAATGATTTCGTTGAGCAGGCTCTGAAGGAGAACGTTTTCCGGACAGGCACACCCGTTTCCTCCCTTTTGGACGGCGCCCAGCACCAATAATTTGATGTCCTTATAATTGATAGAGAACTTGTCGGGAATGTCGGAGACAGTGGGATTCAGCTTGAACAGCTGTCCAAACTGCCTCGGGCTCGCACCTGTTCTTTGTTTGATCAATTTACGCTGCTCTGAAATGGGCTTGATCGATGCTGCTTGGGATTCCGGGATTCCGATGGCCGAAGCCAGGTTGGAATCTGGATCTGCATCCACGGCCAAGACCTTATACCCATCATTCATGAAATAATGGGCAAGGATTCCTGCCAGAGTTGTCTTTCCAGCACCTCCCTTTCCCGATATAGCTAGTTTCATGGGATCATCCAACCTCTCGGATGGATCGAAAGACACTGTTTCCAGAGTGCAATAAAACAATCATGAAAAGAGGCATTCTCCGTGAGAGTGAGAAATCGAGTCTTTCTGATCAAGGATTCAAGAGCTCCCCCCATTGTGGCCCAGGTGCGTTAGCCGAATCAAGGCCCGATGCTCGGCATCTGATAATAGGAGAGACTGCCGAGCTCATTCGCAGGTCAAGAAGGCCTCTCGGCTGTGTCGGAGTATCGGACCAGGCTTGTCATGAATCTGGCAGGAAAAGGCTCAACAAAGACTGAGTGCTTTCAGGCGGTCTCCAATTCGGCTTCGCTGAGCTTCTCCTGGAACAATTAATGGAAAATATCTTTCCGCCCCTGAAATGGATGTAATGCAAGCGTGGGCTCTTTGAAGAATCACGGGATCCAATCCGCTATGCAATAATGTTCGGATATCTTATTGAAATAATTTACTCTATATGGTATAATCAATCTTTTTAAATATCACTTGAACTCGCGCATATAGCATGGGCGCCAAACCACCTACTTGCTGGAACCGGCGTGCTGAGGGAGAGCTAATAGATGAATGAGTTCCATGCATGCCGCCAACATCATACCCGTGCGCATTTCTGAGACTTCACCTGCGTTCCATCTCAAAGGAGGGTCTAAGATGCGCAAAGCAATTTTTAAACTCGATCACGTGCGCAGCGCATCCGCTCTTTTCATTGGGCTCGGTCTTCTTTTTTGCTGCGTTTCTCAAGGCTTGGCCGGCGCCGACGTAAAAGATTCACCGCTCTTTGCAAGAGTTCTCGATTCCTCACTCGATGAACTCACGCTGCCCTCCAACGCGTTCGCCCGCTGGAGTACCCGGGAGCTTGGCGAATCGTTCACGAATGCGCTGTTGGGCAGGCCGGCTTACGCACGTCAGCAAGCAGCAACCGTTTACGGTGAAAAGGCAACGCTTTGTTACAAAGATAACAGCCTCCCCGTCACCCACTGCGACCCGAACAGCGGAATGGGGCAGATATGTCACTATACCGTACACTCGCAGTGGTATACTCAATGTAACAAGCCCGGCAACAGGACGGTGTGCATTGACGGCGGCACGCAATGCCCGGGAGACGGAGCATCCAATCAATGTTCGACGGCAATGTCCGGAATTATCACTGACTGCGAGCACGCAGGCCCCACCCTTTGCTACTTGCAAGGAACCGGATGCGAGGTCGGTGACAGGAACCGCTGCTATACAGTGGGTCCAGGTGATGAGGTAACGAGATGCCAATCCGGTCATGAATATGCAACGCTTTGCAATAAAGAAGTGACGGGTTGCTCACGCACGGGTCATCGAGTTTGCCTGACTTTTGCAAGTAATACTAAAACTTATTGCGCAAGTGGGTCTCATGTCACCGTATGCCTTGGGGCAATAACAGAATGCATCGACGACTTGATAAGGGAGGGATGCGATGGTTTCGCCTCATCCCTCAGGCAGACAATCACACCCCGCGGGAATAACATTCTCGTAGTCGCCAATACTGGCGATCCATTTTGGGGGGATCCCGCGTTGGCCGATCTGGAATTCAATCCGCCTGGTCCTTCTGTTGCATATGCAGTGGTATACGATTCGACGGAAACGCGGTTTTACATAGACTTCCCCGTTGAAGAGCATTACGACGTACTCCTACATAACGGTGTTGATCCTCCATTGCCAACAACAGGACTTCACGTAATGGAGTTTACGCCGATTCCCACCATCAGGACGGCGGGGATCATCCTATTGACGGGGCTCCTCTTTGGAGCGGGAATCATGATTCTCCTGAGACGCAGGCGGCAGGCTTCCTAGCTGAGCTCCCCTGGTGAAAGACGTCTCTGTTTTCTGAAAATTTGCATGAAACGCTGACCTTCGGCAGCGTTCCGTAGGGCGGTTGAAGCTGACGACCTCCGGTCCCAGCTCAACCTCCATGGATCGAGCATTTTGTCTTTCCCACGATTTCGCCTCAACCTTAGCTTGGAGTTTCATTGCCAAACTCGGATTCTCGCCCCAATCGTGAATCTCATGAAGCAGTAACGAAAGGTTCGAAACACATTCGAACTGAAAAGACTTCACCTGAGGGTGGGTATCCACCACAAGCATCGTTTCTGTGGAATATCGTCCCCGCCACATTCGTCGGTTTGTTATTCCTGTGTGAATGCCAGGGCGTAGTGGATACTGGCTTTGCCCTGGTGCTGGCTTTTCTGCTCCTCGGCCTACCCCAGACCATCCGATTTATTAAACAGCCACCTCGAATACGCCTGCGTTCTCTCCTCTATTATATAGCAGCATGGGTGGTACTATTCGCCAGCGCGCAAGTTCCGGCCTGGTGGCGGCCAGCTTTGGCGGCACTGTCTCTTCATAGCTGGTCGCAAGCCTTACAAAATCATGAAGAGCGGCGCGCCTTCCAATCCCTCATAGGAGGGACCGCGCTATTCGCCCTTATACTTCCCTCTTTTGCTGCGTTCCCGCCTTTATTGGCAATTCAGGAAGGTTGGGCTTCATTCCTGTCAAAAATCTTAAGTGCGGTTTTCGGCAGGCCCCTTTCGGTTTCGGCGCCCGTTCTGGGTTTCGAGGCATGCCTGCTTTTTATTTGTATATTGATCAATTCGGAATTCCTCCAAACAGGCCGTCGTGACCGTAGATGGCAGCGTATTGGCGGGGGAATGCTAATCGCCCATCTGGGGCCGATCGTTTGGGGCACGTTGTTGATCTTTTTGCCAGGCTTTGACAGTCCCCTGCAAATCAGACCGGATCCAATTGCAGATCCCATGAAGCTATTATCCGATCTCACCCTAACGCACCTCGTGATTTGGGGACCTTTCGTTGTTTCTGTACTGCTTGCGTTCTTGCTTCCTGCACGACTGCGGACAATCAGTATAGAAGGCCAGGACTCCCCAGATTTCCTTTTCCCGGCAAAGGTTCCCTGGACAAAGAAGCAGCTGTTATCAGCCGCCGTTGCAGTGCTGCTTCTCACCATCGCCGGAGGGTTGGCCCCCTGGTTGGAGCGTCCCGTTGAACGACGCGGTGCCACAGTAGTGCTGTATGAGAAAGGCTTCTTGAACTGGCTTCGCCCGAATTTCGAATTCTTTGGCCGCCGGAGTGCCGGCATGTTCGGACTGCTTCCGGATTTCATCGAATCGATCGGGCTTCGCGCGCAGCGCACTTCATCACTAACGCTGGCAACCCTGAGAGGCGCCTCAGTGCTTTTTATTGCAAACCCAGAGGGCCCGCTGCCGAAGTCGGAACAGGACGCCGTCTGGAAATTTGTGAGGGGAGGTGGGCATCTTATACTAGCCGGCGATCACACCAGCTTACGAGGAGGCTGGGGTAATCCGCTGAATATTCTGCTGGAGCCGACGGACATTCGTTTTCGCACCGACTCAGCAAACTTTTTCACGGGCGGTTGGATCCACGGCTATCGCTTCCCGATGACGCCGTTGACGGCAGGTTTTCGTCCCGATCAGAATGAGCCCGCACTGGTAGTGGGAGCATCGCTGGAAATCGGATCCAAGGCACGTCCCCTTGTTATTGGCCGATGGGGATATTCCGATGATCCTGCGCTGGCCGATAGCGCCAGTGGATTCTTGGGCGATCTCAAGTACAGCCCAGGCGAGCATATTGGTGATCTTGTCCTGGTGGCAACCCAGCAGATGGGCCGCGGCCGGGTGACGGCTTTGGGGGATACTTCACCGTTTTTCAACGGCATTCTCACAATAAGCTACTCGTTCGTTTCTCGGCTGTTTCTCTGGGCGGCTGCGCTGTCTCCCGATCCGCCATTTCGACTGTATTTAACGAACTGTGTGCTTGCACTGCTGCTGGGCTTAATACTGGCCCACGTATCCAGCCGGTTTTCGTCCGTTCTGATCGCAGGCGCCCTGGGTGCGACCATTCTGGGTTCTTGGGGTATCCACCAACAGGCCCAATGGTCCCCTCCATTTGAGTCCGGTCATATTGCCTTCTTGGATGCATCGCACCTGCCCCAGCATCAGCCGGGAATTTGGGAAGACCCGGGCATCATGGGCCTGCCGGTTAACATGATGCGATACGGTTACCAGACGTATTTCCTTGATCGCTTCGATAACAATCTTTTGAAGAAAGCCAAACTCCTGGCCTTGATAACGCCGCGCCGGGAGGTCACGGATCGGGAGACAGCGCAGCTCGCCGAATGGGTGCAAGCCGGCGGGACCCTATTGATTTCGACCGGAGCAGAAGAAGAGGCCCCGATCCGCTCGCTGCTCCGGCACTTTGGATTGGCACTCCAGCCCATTCCGCTTGGAGGCCTCGATATCGAAAGCGAGTTTGGGCTGGTTCAAACGAAGGAAGCCTGGCCATTGGAGTTTGCGCCGGGTGATCGACAGCCAGGTCAAGCTCAGGTCATCTTGTCCTGGCGAGATTACCCAATCGCAATGCGCCTTCACCAAGGGGACGGTCAGGTGATTGTCGTAGGGGACTCGAAGTTTTTCTGCAACTACAATCTCGAGCATGATAATCACGCGCATATCTCCAACGTGAAGTTCCTGGGTTCTTTATTACCGCCCGTGGAGGATGTAGCCGACGAGGTAGAAAACTTCATGAAAGGTCAGGAGCTCGGTGGCGAAAACGAAGAGGGTTCCGATACCAAGAAGCCTGAACCATGAACGGATTCGAAATAAAAAAAGCTGAGTGGACTGCCGCATTGGCCGCCCCGCTTGTGGCCGGTGCCGTGCTCGAACTCATAGGGGGGACATGGCTCATGCGGCCGGTTCTGAGCGCAGTCCTCGCCGCTACCGCCGTTCTAGTGATCGGTCTCGGTGGAGCCTCTGAACCGCAACGAACCAGAAGCCATCTGACAATAGAAATCGGCGCGCTCCTCCTTGCAGGGCTATTGGCACCCAGCCCTTGGCGTTATGTGCTGCTTGCCGCCGCGCTCATGAGCCTCTTGGCCGGAGCTGGACTCGGCACGTCGAGACGGATAACGGAAACCGGCAAGCGTCTGGCTTGGGGACTGCGAACGGTTGTTATATCGGCGATCCCCGTTGTAGCGATCGTCATCTGCTTTTCAACATTGGCCCTTACTATTCAAACGCTACCGGGTATCGCTTCCCCCCTCTCCGCCATTCTCCGTCTTTTGCACATAGATGCCGCGGCTTTTGGGAATTCCGTGGCCGCCGTGACGTTGCACGGAACTCCATCGATCCCTATGACATGGTCAAACCTGGGCATTTTTGCATGGGTTACATTCTTGGCAGCTTATCTGGCCATCAGATCGGCAAACGGTCAGAGACTCGCCTGGGCGGAGGTTTGGCAAATCACGCTGATTATGTTTATCACATGGATACTGCAGGTAATCGTCATCTTCACAGCAGTGTTCCATTACGAAATGTTTTTGCTCTTCGATTTGAAAGAATGGCCTCAAGGTTGGCTTTCCAGTCCTCTGCTGCAGCTCCTCATAATGGCAGTCGTCGCGTCTCCATTGCTGGCCACCCGCATGATAAAAACGGTCAACAGATCTCCCCAGTCTCCTCCTCTTCGCAGATGGATTTACCCGTCTATCGCTTTGCTTGCACTTCTGGCCGGTTTTTTCCTGGTTTTCTCGGAACCAGGTAAGCAAAAACCCGGGCGAATCCTAGTTGACGAAGGGCACAGCCGGTGGGAACCGGTCGAACCCCGCTACGATACCGACTGGTACGGCTTCGATTCTGGATACAACTACGCGGTGATGACCGATTTTCTTCGGCATCATTATGAACTCGCTGTTCATCGGGATGTTCTCGATGAGGAATCGCTCAAGGGCGTAGATGTTTTGATCATAAAAGTTCCGACACACAGCCACACGCCGGAAGAGCGAAAGGCCGTTCTCGACTTCGTACGGAGAGGTGGAGGGCTCTTTCTCATCGGTGAACACACGAATGTGTGGGGATCTGGATTTTACCTCAACAAATTGGCGCATCCTCTCGGCTTCGAGTTTCGATACGACGTCGTCTTCGATTTGGAGAGAAAGTTCGAGCAGATTTACACGGCACCGGCTCTGGGCAAGCACCCCATTCTTGAACACATCAATCAATTTCTCTTTGCCGTATCATGCTCCATCAAACCTCGATCCTTCTCTGTCCGCCCCGTGATGTCAGCCGGAGGACTCTGGAGCCTCGATATCGATTACGCTGTTAGCAATTTTTACCCCTCGCCACATCTGGCACGCAATGCTGTTGTAGGACAACATGCGCAATTTATCGCCCGCCATTTTGGAAAGGGGCGCGTGGCCGGCTTTACAGACAGCACGGTGTGGTCCACGTTTTCAGCCATGCTCCCAGGCAAGCCGGAGCTTCTGATGGGTACTATCGAATGGTTGAATAGGCGCAACCGCTTTCCCGATACATACCCTTTTGGACGAGTGCTCTTTACTCTGATGGGGATGGCGGTCATAGCGGCAATATGGAGGTGGCCCAAATCGGCTGGCATCATCTTGTCTATTTCCACAGCCGGGATCCTTGCTGGTGCCAGGCTTGGGGATACCGCCGGCCGTGGCTTGTATCAACTTCCGCACTCGAAACCAGGTTTTAGCCAGATATGTTTTATCGAGGATGCCAGCACTTATGATCTTGCTTCTTGGGGCCACGTGAGCGTTTTCGACCGTAGTTATTCCATCTTCTACCAATGGGTGAACCGCGTCGGTCTTTTTCCCAAGGTCATAACGGAAGAATCCCCGCTCCCAAATTCAACTCGTGCAATCATTCGCATTGTGGGGACAAGCCCGCCTGGGCCTCTCACTGCTTCGAACATTGCTGGCGCCCTGGAACTCGGCAAACCAGTTTTTCTGTTGGTGCGTGCTGATGCTGACTCCGGCTTTGTACCTTTGCTCGCCAATTACGGTATCCGTCTTGTACCTGGTGAAACGCGTGAAACACCAACGTTGCGCGTTCCAAATACTTCCATAGAATGGCCATCGCCATGGCGCATCGATCACGAGATTCAAGGGGGGAGGCCGTTGCTTGTTGGCGCGCAGGACGAGGTCATCCTGTGTGTTTCCAAACAGGCGCCGCTTCATATTCTTCTAGGCGCGGAGCGTTTTAGCGATGCGTGGATGGGGGAGGATCAAGGGCGCACTCCCGACCTTGATTTGCGCCGCCATTATGAGTTGGAGTTTTCCCTTCTACGCGGCTTGACGACAGGGCGGCTACAAGAAGAACTGAAGGAAGGAGCGACACGTCCTGTTGCCGTGCGCAGTAGCCGGCAAGTCAATGGCGAACAACCTTTGGTCGATCGGCCCGCCGGTAGACATCATGAGAAATGAACTCCCTGAAAGAGCGAATGCTCACTGTTATTCGTAGCAATTCTTGCAGTAGTCGGGCAGATCGTGTTTCCTGATCCTCTCGCGAAAATCCCGGTATACCCTCGAATTCCAAATTTCGATAAAATCGTTCTCGAAAACGTTGCCCATCTTGACCGTTTCGGAATCCGCGAGAATGCAGCACGGGACGACATCCCCGTTCGCGGCGATATATGCGCTCGTCCAGGGCCAAGCGCACTTGCGCTTTCGGGAATAGCGATCATGATACGTGACAGTAACCGCTAAGCCGCATTCCGCCGCAGCCTGTTTGGCTTCTTCGATTGATTTGCCAAAGCGCTCGGAGACTGTTTCCACCTTGATCGAATCCGTGAATGATTCCATCGACTTCTTGCCCCAATTACTGAGGAATGTTTGTACCGTGAGCTGGTCGAGTCCGAGCTGCTTTGCGAGACGAACGATGGCGGGCAGCTCATGAACATTATCCCTCGTCACCACCGTCCAGCCGACAATCTCGGGCTGCTTTTTACCGACTCTCGTACGGATCAGGCGCTCGATATTCTCGAGGACTTTCGAAAACCTACCTCCGACACGAATTTTCTCGAAGACTTCCGGTGTCGCCCCGTCGATGCTAAAGGCGATCTGCGTGTTGCTCAATCGAACCAGTCGATCCGCGATCTTCTGGGTGCATATGCTCCCGTTCGTAAAAAAACTCATCGCGGCACCGCGCTTCTCCCCCGCCTCGAGCATCGCAAAGAGGTTGCTGTTGAGGAGGGGCTCCCCCATGCCCTGGAGTTTAACTCTAACGAGATTGGGAAACTGGTCGAGGATCCTCGCGAAGCCCTTCTCGTCCAAGTAAAAGCTCGGTTTCGACCAGTGAGTGACCTGGCAGTGAGGACATTCAAAATTGCAGGTGTTATTGGGCTCGATGTCGATCGCCACCGGAAGGAATGGCACCTTCTTCCATTTGAAGCGTGAAGCGAGCTTGATCCCTATATAGTTCAGGACTTTCCGGAAATCCCAGAGCCTCGCACCCAGTGCGCCGATTTTGATGTCTGTGATGCCTGCCACTTGCTTATACTCCGTTTTCAACTCTCAGATGACCCACGCCCTCCAGCCTCGAGGCAGCTACCCTTTCGAGTGGGCCTCCGGCTCTCAGGTTGAAGCGGTTATTTTTTTGAGCATCGTATCCAGACGCGCGGGATAACTTTCCATCGAAATATTTTCCTCGGCCCAGAGGCGCGCATTATTTCCGATTCGGCGTGCTTCATCACTATCTTCGAGTAATTTGACTATCGCTTCGGCCATCTCATTGGTCGATTCCGCTTCGAGGTAGTCCCTGCTCGCCTTCAGCCCCATCCCGGAAACACCTATCGACGTGCTCACGACCGGTGTCCCCATGGCGGCAGCTTCCATCATCCGTATCCTGACTCCACCGCAGAATCTGAGCGGAAGAACCATCACCGAGCATTTGCCGATGTAAGGCCGGATATCTTCGACTCCGCCGACGAAGGCGACGTTCACTCCAGCCGCAGCGCGCAAACTTTTATCCACACCGTGACCGACAACCTCGAAATGCGCTGCAGGATTTTTTGCGAGGACTATAGGAAATACTTCCTTCATGAAGAACCGTAATGCGTCTCTATTGAAATCAGAGTAGAACATGCCGATAAAGAGAATCCTGTTCCGTTCACGCTCGAAAGCCCCGGAATTGAACGAAGAAAGATCGAGCGCCAGAGGAAGCGGATACACGGTTAATCCCGCAGTGGCCGGAAGACGGCCAAGCACATCCGCATCGGAAGGCGTGACGGTGAGAATCGTTTCATAGCGCTCGTACGCCATTTTTTCGATCCGTTCCAGTGTCTTCAACCGAATCGCGGCCCAGAAGCGGGCGAACCCGCTCATCGCCTGCAGCCTTCCGGGATTGACAATAAAATCGAGATCGTGCGTGATGAGAACGAGCTTCGAGTGCTCGATGTAATCGGGTAATCTGTAGAGGTGCCAATAGGACGCGAGGATGAGGTCCGCTTTCTCCTCCTTAGCTGTATCCGCTACGAGCTGCAGAAACCTTTTGGGTGCAGCGTATCCAACCTGTGCAGGAACGCCAGCGAACAGAGCAGTGGAGATATTTCTCACTTTGTAATAGATGCGGTGAAAGGCGCTTTGCCGGTGCGGCGCTAAAATGGCGCGAACGCCGATTCGCGGCTTTTCGATTTCGCGCAGGCGTTCGAGCTCGCCTTTGCTCAGCGCAGCTGTGACGAGAACCACGTCGTGGTTATCAGCGAGTCCATCGAGGAGGTTCAGAATGAGCCGGTCCGTGCCCCTCGTCACGGGCCAGGGAGCGTAGGGAATTGCGACGATGATTTTCATTTCTAATTAGCTTTACCCTCTATTATCTCCGTGTAAAAATAAGGGTCCGAATTCGTTTGCACTTGCTTTTTCTAGTCCATTGAAAAATGCCGGTTCAAAAGATAGACAATGCCGTGGTAGGGCTTGAAACACCTCGGCGGGGGCGACGATGCTACTTTATGTACCCCAATGATCTCAATTTTTCGACTACTTCCCGTTTTTCTTCATCCGACATCAGATCCAAATTATCCCCAAGCGCCATTAAATTCTGTTTCCGCCTATGCTTATTCTCGTTTCTCATTTTCAATATCTTATCATACATAGATTCCACGAGTTGAGGAATACGAGTAGCAAAATTGATTCTTTCCTGTGGATCAGCAACAATATCATAGAGTTCAAACTTGCTGCCTTTTGAGCAAATCAACTTATAGTTATTTTCAACCAATGCATCTATCTGATCGTGTTCTTGAACATCATCGAAGTATAAAAACTCGCTCTCTTCGACATTCTCGAAGATCAATGGTCTATAACTGTCTCCTTGCATGTTATCTTTGTACTTCACACCAAGCAAATCTTTTAATGTTGGCATTAAACCGAGGAGAGAGACGTAATCCTTTATCCTTTTACCTTTAGGAAGCTCCGGACCGGCTATTATGAGGGGCACCCTTATTAGTCCTTCATAGTAGTGACAATTAAGCCCGTGCCCTCCATGTTCGAAAAGGCCATGTTCGCCGAATTGCTCGCCATGGTCCGAAGTAAAAACGATGTACGTGTTGTCCAAGAGATTTTTGTGTTTCAGAATCTGGAGGATAAACCCAACCCTCTCGTCCACGGATTCTACTTCCGCAAAATATAGATCCCTGATATATATCTGTTCCACCATGGAACATTTTTTTCTGTCATATTTTGTTTTCGAATAATAACTCCTGGGTACAGGAAGCTTGGATTCATCCACATCAATTCGCGAAGCAAATTTCTCAACAGGATCATATGGAGAATGAGGATCGAGGATCCAATGGAGTGTGAAAAAACTCTCCCCGGGACGTATATTCAATAAATGTTCAAGAACGCAAAAAGAATACCGGTATGCCTCTGATTCTCGCCATGAATCATATAGTCCGCCTCTCGTAAGATTGTTAATACTATCAGCCATTTGTTTTGAATGTTTGAATTGCGGGATTGAGTCAAATCCTTGCAGGTTGTTGTGCATCAGAGCACTAATATTTTCAATCACCATTCCTGCAACATAATCTAACTGTTTCAGAGACTCGACGAATAGAAACTCGCTATGTGGCACATAAATCTGAGGTATGAAAATATATTCTGATTTTTGCGCAATAGGGTGTTTTTTAAATCTCCCCTCTATCGAATATTCATACGAAGTTGCATAATTGCCGGTAAACATGCTAACAGCAGACGGTGATGTCCAGGGAGAGGTGCTGTAGGCGTTCTCGAAAAGGATTCCATTTTTAGCCAACCAATTAATATAAGGCGTCTCGGCGACACCACCATAACATCCCAAAACATCCTGGCGGAGAGCATCGGAGACGATCATTACCACATTATATTTTTTTGGGGGATCTTGAGTGGGCGCCTTACTTCCGGTTGAGAAAATCAGATAGTAGGCAACAGCAACCAGTAAAATGAATACTGATGAAAACAAAACCAGCGTCCTCAATGTCATATTCTTGTAACCATTCATATCAATTGGAGAAAATGATCATAGCGCAAATAAGTTACCTTTTTATAGTACTTTGTCGCAACATCAGAAGTCACGCGAGAAATCCTCCGAGCGATGGGTTAATACGCGGTGCGCGTTGGAGTTTGCATGGGCAGTAAAAAGACTGGCACTCGCTCACAATCCCTATCATAGTCGCCACCTGTTTTGATGATTTGCTAAGACATAGCATTATAATAAGTTATATAACTGCGATAGGCCTTCGAAGGGCTGCCCAAAACATAATAATTGCTGCAGAAGAGTGAGTGCAAAGATATGCTAGACGCTCAAGACGAGAAAGTATCGCTCGAGGACAGGTTGGTACAAACATCCGGAATGACACTCCTCGCCCGCAATGATGATATTCCCAGCCGTCTCGGCCGACTTACCTTGCCATCAAGGGAACTGCGAGTGCCAGTAAAGCGCGGCAGGACCTCGCATGATTCAACCAACAAAAACCGGGTCCTATCCATTTTGCTTTTCTAATTGAAGCGATGCCAGTATAATCGAGAACGCCAGGACATTATCGATCGACGGCAACAGTATGACGGATCGTGAGGACCAAAGGAGTGATTATGAAACGCACGTGTTTTTGGATCGCGTTTGCCCTGTGTGTTCTTAACGCATCGGCTTACGCCAAGGAATCAAAAGAGCAAACTGGAAAAGAGATGAAACCAGCGTTGCTGGTCATTGACATCCAAAACGAGTATTTGCCCTACATGGCGGAAAAGGAGAAGGACATCGCGCTACGAGTAATCAATGGCGCAATAGTATTATTTCGCGAAAATGGTTTTCCTATCATTCGGGTATATCACACCGATCCCCAATACGGGCCCAAGCCCGATACGGAAGCTTTCGAGTTTCCTTCCTCCATCTTTATCGAAGACACCGATCCGAAAATCATCAAGAACTATCCGAGCGCTTTCACAAAAACCGATCTCGAGAAAACCCTCGATGATTTGGAATGCAACACCCTTTTCCTTTGTGGTTTGAGCGCCGTTGGGTGCGTGCTGGCCACGTACCATGGCGCCGTGGATCGCGATTTCAAAGTTTTTATGATAAAAGATGGATTGATGAGTCACAATTCAACTTACACGGATGTCATTGAAGATATTAGTAACACTATAAACTACACCACACTCAAATTTATGCTCGAGTACCGTTGAACTCTCTTCCGAGTTTTGAACGAAACCCAAAAAGGAGGTTTAGCATGCGTAGATGGAATTCCGCAGTAATCGCCGTTTTAGCACTGTCGGTAGCTATCCCGGCGTTCTCGCAGAAGAAAGTCAAAGATTTGAAGTTTCATCACATGCAAGACTACTGCTGGATGCGGCTGGCCGAGATCGTGCCCGAGGTCACGGACCGCGCTATCCTGCCTATCGGTACAGTGGAATCCCATGGAGCTTGCCCGATCGGTTCGGACAACATCATACCCCAAAATCTCTCCGAGATTATATGGGACGAAATCAACGCTCTCATCGCTCCTCCGATCAACCACGGTTTCACCGGTTCTTCCATTTCCCAGTTTCCCGGCTCCATCACCGTCAGGGAGGAGATTTTCGAGGAGTACATATACGATGTCCTCAAGAATCTCGTCCGTTCAGGCTTCAATAATATTCTCATAATAAACGGTCACGGCGGCAACACCGAACCTGCGAAACGTGCATTCACCCGTCTCCACCGCGAAACCGGCGCCCACTTCATGATCGTCGATTGGTGGGAAATCGCCTGGAATCTCGCAGAAGAGATTTACGGTCAGAAGCCCATCCAGTCCGGCCACGGTGATCTGGAGGAGTCGGCTCTCGTCTTGTCCTACAACCCGGATCTTGTCGACAAGGAAATGTACCAAAAGCTGGGCAAACAAAACGTCGGGCGTCACGGAGCGGAAAAGGGATACTCCATGATGCCCGCCTGGGCCACGACGCGCTATCCTGAGGACGGCGCGGGCCACCTCGACTTCGATTCAGAAAAGGCCAAGGAATATACGCAAAAAAAAGCCAAGCACATCGCTGAAACTTTCAACGAAGCCGTGAGGCGATGGGAAATGATGGAGGGGTGGAAGTAGTGTTGGACTCAAACATTCAGAATGATGAACGCGTCTTTTTTCGTTCACATTCCTATGTGGCCCGAACCGAGGAGCACTCTGGAAAGAACATCTAAGTATGGAAGAAACCGGTTGGTCTTCCTAATCGATTTTCGACAACAAAACCGGCTCTTCGGGTGCGCTTACGTCGTATATTCCTATATCCTTAAATCCCATTACGAACAGGATGTCCTCGGACCAAATAAAATCCTTTGTCGGCCATTCAGACCATGCTTTCAAAGAGGCAGGATCGTCGGGCTCCCCGACATCGAACAGCTCGAATCCGTTTTGTCCCTTGCTTACGTACAAGAGAGGATTGTTGATCGTAAGTCCGTAGGGAGTGTTGATTGGCTCTTCGCTGATAACTATAGGATCTTCAGGATTTCTTATACTTATCGATAATAGAACGTCCCTCGATTCACCACACGTGTTTCCCCCTCTTAGAGTGACAAAAGCCAGTGTATCCGAAACAACCACTGGATCACAGCCCCGAAAATGTTCGATACGGCCGATTTCTACTGGAACCTTGGGATCGCTTCTGTCGAATATGTACATCCCTCTGGTGCCGCCAACGAACAGGTAGTCTTCCGTTGGATACAAGGTCTCGACTTCCCAGCCGATGCCTCTCCGCGAAAGGTCAATTGGATCGTCCGGTTTCGATATGTCCATAGTGACGATCGATGAATATTCGAGGTAATACAAGAACGAGTCGATCACAGCGAATGTCGCGTACGAACTCCCTACGCTGCCGTTCGGGCTCAGTATTGCGTGAAGGGACCGGTCACATGCGCAACCCCATCCGCGATCATGATCTTCTGGCATTCCGCCACAGAATGGCCCGCCTCGTTGGATGACCTTGACCACCTCGTAGGAATCCCCCTCTACCCGAATCGCCAGCAACGATTCCCAGTCATTGGCATACAGGATATCACCCCGAACAGCCGTGCCTCTGTTGCCCGATAATGGAATATGGAGCGTAAATTCCGGAGCGGCTGGATTCTTGATGTTGTACACATGAATTCCGCTGGAATGGTCCGAAACAAACAACAACGTGTCTTGCAGAGTCATATTGATGGGCTTGGTCAACCCTGGGGACGTAATCGTCCAGGGCACCCGCCAACCTACGGAAAAAACAACCAGCACCAGCGCTGACACCAGATAGGCCTTGAACCTTTTCATTGTGGTCACCCCCCGGGTACAAGAGTGTTGCGTTGACCAAATCAGAAGGCTTTAGAACTCGTTTTTGAAAAAACGCTCTGGTGGCAGTGATGCCTGGCATTCCCTCCCGGGGAGCTATGTGTGGGATAATCAGGGGGGACGCCGGGTTCGCAGTGCGGCCCGATGTCATCCTTATTATACACCGTCGGAGCCTGGATAGCAAGTGCTGACCTGATCCCGACTGGCCTAACCCTGACTGGCCCAACCCTGACTGGCCTGACCCTGCGAAAATACGGCGTTGCTCATTCGACGATATTGAAAACCGCTTCCCTGGCGACCTCAGCAGCGGCGACGTGGTCTATGATTTTGACTTGAAAGGTAAACTCACCCTCCCGGAGATTTTCCGCCTCAACAATGATATGAACGACATCGTATGGCCCATGGCCGGCGACACGGAAGCTCGATGAAACATCCGGCGTAGACTTTCTTTCACTCCTCGAGAGCCAGAAACTCAATTCCTTCGGAGAATTTCGGATAATTCGATATTCCACTATATATGATGATAGGCCTTGAGCGTTCACGCCAAGATTATAGACTTCGCAGTAAACAGGTATCGATCCCGTCCTAAGGTACCGACGAATTGGATGCGGGATAACTTCCAGCGCGCCCCGATTAAAAGGCGAAATCCGCGTGGCCGGAGAAATTTTGCCCGCAAAAAGAATATCACTGATTGCCAACTTGGAATCGAAATCCTCGCAGACGATATCCTTTTTGTATGAAGCAATCCTGCCTGTGTTTCCCTCTTCGAGAGTCACTGCCATATGATAGAAGCCCGGAGGTAACGTAACAACGAGCTGTGTTAGCATCAATCTCATCGAATCGACAGCGGCTTCTGCCACCGGCAATGAGATCCTTTGATTTCTGCGAGCGACTTCATCGCGGCGATTGTCCCAGAATACGGCTTCTGCATGATATTCACTGCTTTTTCCCCGGTTCGTTCGGGCGCTCACATTTGCCTCGAATTCAACGTTCACATCAACGCGATCGATTCCTCGGCCACCGCGAAAATTGTCGACACTGAAGAAAAAGGGCAACCGGTGGTTGTCGAAATCATATCGATATGTGGACGGCGTTTTCTGGATGGATTCGTAGAACTTTCCTTGCTTTTCTTGATATTCATCATACGCTGATTCGAAGGCAATCAGGGGCGTTGGATCGGGTATCTCCATCCATTTACCCATAGGTGCATCGATGTCATCCTTTATTTTTTTCATTCGAATACCGGATGGACCCTTCACGCGTTCCAAGTAATACGTATACTCTCCATTCGAAAATGCATCCTCGAATAAAACAGCCATATCATGCAGACTATAGTACCAATACTCGCCCGCGCGGCTCAGACCCACTTGGGTGACCTTGGAAGGAATGATTTGCCGGACATCAGGGGGGCCGTAGCGGATGTAGACCTCCCCGCGTTGATCCCACATCGGCCATTTCGGTATATAGAACGCCGACTCGGCATAGGCCACACGGCGGCTGTGCTCGATTTGAATTTCATTCTCGGATGTAGTGAAGATTGGATCCTTCAGGTCCCAGTAATCATTGATCCAGCGACGCTGTTGGAAGTCATATGGAAGGGTGAGAAATTCTTTAAGTTCGGCGGGAGTCAAGACACAGCGTAGCGCTTCAACTTCGCGGCGCATTTCCGGCGGCATCTGCTCGAGAAGGAATTCTACATACTTCGGATCCAGCCTTTGCTCTCTAGCAATAGAGACCAAAGATAGGGTGAGCCCTGCGGCAATCAGCAAGCACAGTTTCGCTAGAGCCTTTCTTTTCATGATTCTCACCTATCTCGAGCTCGATATGCCACCATCGACTTAAATAGGCCGAATGAAAAAAAGGCCGCACAATATGAGATTTGTGTCCGATTTTTCTTTTATGCTATCAGAATATCACAATCTTCGCATATTTTCAATCAAAGCAGAAAAAGCGAATGGCTCGAACCGAAGCTCTCGATAGAGAGATCCACATTCTCAGCGAGATATGAGAAAATAGCAGAGCCGATCATCGTCTGTATGCAAAAGAACTCGAAGGCACAATAGCTTACAGGATTTGCAAAAGGAGGTTCGTGTGGCATGAAAAGCGATCCGCTCACATCCCGGAGGGATTTTCTACGAATGGGAACAACCGCTCTTGCCGGAGCCGCATTCATTTCTTCCGGTGCCTGTTCTCCCCAACCGAAGGAAGCGTCGCAAAAGGCTAGGAAGCTCATCTACCGCGCACTCGGGCGGACAGGCCTGAGGCTCCCCATCGTGAGCATGGGATCAGTTTACGCCATCAACCTGGTTCGAACAGCGCTCGACAAGGGGATCGTCTACATCCACACCTCCAGCGGTTATTCCGAAAGGAATCACGAGCGCCTGCTGGGCGAAGTGTTCCTGGGTCGCCCCCGAGATTCTTTTGTGATCGCAACCAGCCCCGACCTGCCCTATACGCCCATGAAAGGGAGTGACCGCTCATCGGATATCGGTAAAGATGTCGATCCCGCACAAATCTTGGAATCCATCGAAGGAAGCTTGCGGCGCCTCAGACTCGATTATGTCGACATCTACTACCTTGGCTCGATCGGCAACCGGGAAGTCACGCTGCACGAACCCTACATGAAGGCATATGAAAAACTAAAGAAGGACGGGAAAACGCGTTTCGTAGGCGTTGTGACACACGAAAATGAGCCGGCGGTAATCCGTGCCGCTGCCGAGAGCGGATTCTGGGACGTGGTTCTCACCGCCTATAACTTCAGGCAATCTCATCGCGAGGAGGTCCGGGCCGCCATTCGCCGGGCGGCCCAGGCGGGGCTCGGAGTAGTCGCCATGAAGACACAGGCCGGGGTTTACTGGGACAGGACTCGAACCAAGAAGATCAACATGAAAGCCGCCCTCAAATGGGTGCTCCGGGACAAAAATGTCCACACGTCTATTCCGGCGTTCTCTAATTACAAAGAGATGGAGGAAGACCTCTCTATAATGGAGGACCTGACCCTGACGCCGAAGGAAAAGCGGGACCTCGAGCTGGGAGATGAGCTGGGCCTTTCAGGTTGTTACTGCCAACAATGCGGGCGCTGCCTGGCGCAGTGTCCGGCAGGTATGGATATCCCCACCCTCATGCGAAGCTACATGTATGCCTTCGGCCATCAACAACCGAAGAAGGCCAGAGATACGCTGCGATCCTGGACATCCACGGAGATCGCCTGCACGACTTGCGGCAAGTGTGACGTCGACTGTTCTCTTGGTTTCGATGTGAGATCCAGGGCGCTGGACATCGCGCGCATCCTGGAAGTCCCCGAGGAATTCCTGGAGTAAGCCCTCATTGATCTAGCCGGTATATTTAAAAGGCACAGCCGGCGGAATCGGAACATGCCTTCACCCGGATATTCCTCACTCGGAATACCACTCAATGATTTTGATCATTGCCTCTTCACACACTTTGCAGAACCGTTTCTGGGCCTTTGTGAACATGATGCAGTCCACCATCGGCCTGTAGAGCCCCTTGATTGCGTAGCCGGCGCCTTCGAAAACGCCGACCTGGCCCGCATGCTTGCTGGCTTTCAGGTACTCGTGGGCATTCAGAGCATGCTCGCGGTCGCGACGATTGTACTCCTCTTCCGCGGCCGTCACTTCCTCCTCGGGTGCGCCCTCTCGTCGTAGCTTCGCGATCCGGTCGTTCAATTTTCCGCGCAATCTCTGCCACGCCAGAGACATCGTGTCGTAATCGGCCTTCTCCCAGGGGGTGGGCACTTCGATATCCTCCGTGAGGAGATGCTTCCACTTAACATTCTCCACATCCAGTGCTGCGGTGATGTTCGGCTCGGCGGGCTCGTAGCCGGGTGGGTAGAAGTCCTCGTACGCTACGACCGAGGTGTAGTATTCATCGGCCAAGCCGAAGAACGAGTGACCGAACTCGTGTACCATGAGGTATTCGCTCCACTGATTATCAGCGGTAAATGTGCAGTAGAAATTATAGATGCCGCCCCCGCCGTAGCGGTGGTGGTTGATCATTATATAGAGTGCGTCGTAGGGGACGTGCCGGGCGATGTCGCGAAGTGCTTTGTTGTCTTCCGTGAGAATGTAACGCTCGGATCCCATCGAATTGAACGTTGCGCTGACTGCGCTGCTGCGGAATGATCCGTGGCGCGGCTCATCGATACCGCTCTGCTGCGACGGCTTGAAGACGCCATATACATTGAAATGCTCCCTGTGCGATTTACACGGATCCTCTGTGAAGAATACCTTCGTGAATCGTTTCAGATCGCTACGGAATTTCGGCTCCTCATCTGCTGTGTAGCCTTCGGCAATGATCGCGATGTCCGCCTTCACGTGCGGATCACCATTGAAGAGACTCTCGATCACCTTGACCGATGCATCAGCCGCTTCATCACGAATGATCATTACGTCTTCCGGATCGATCTCCGCACGGAACACTTCCTCTAAGTGTCCCTCCTTCTGACGTTTTTCGAGCGCGAAGATGACTTTCGCCTTCGGGCTTGGGATGATCGCTGATTCGTGAAACGTCTTGATCACCCCATCGCGTCCCTTCGCACTGGTCTGGTACTCCTTGAAGTAGCTGTCGAATCCCCGCGAATAGATCAGCTCGCCGGAATCGGCATCATAGATCTTGTGGTAGTAAGCGCCGTAGTTCAACTGATCGACGAAATTCTCGAGACTCCCCGCCCATGTACCGTACTCATAGACCCGGTCGATCGATACAATTTCGGTGTTTGCGTCGCCGGTGTGGTGATAGTCGATGCGCATCGTCCTGTCGACGAAATAGTCATCGAAAGCGGCGTGGGCCGTGCCTACTACTACAGCGAGTCCGATTACCAGGGCACCGATGACAACACGAATTTTCATGTTCACACTCCTTGTCTTCATCAACTCTCCGGGTTCAAAATGGTAACGAGCTCTGACGGGCAGTATAACAGAAAGCCACGGGAAGGTTCTACGTTACTTCCTGGTGCGTGAGGCGTCTTAGATTGCCAAGGTTATCATATTTGCTGGAGAGTGCAAGCCACTCCTAAGAAGCTTTTGATAAGGTAAAAACTCTCCAAGGTGGTGACGTTCAATCTGGACGAATATGTGGGGCTGTCCCCTTCTCACGAGCAGAGCTATAACTACTTTATGTGGAAGAATCTCTTCGAGCACATCAACATAGATCCCCGGTACGTCCACATCCCCATGGGGACGGCCGAGGACATGGAAGCGCATTGCAGCTGGTACGAACAACAAATCGCTTTCTATGATGGTATTGATATCCAGATTCTCGGGATCGGTGTCAACGGCCACATCGCCTTTAACGAGCCCGGGTCATCTCTTGGCTCCAGAACGAGGATCAAGACGCTCAAAAAAGCAACCATCCTTGACAGCGCACGCTTTTTCCAGCGCAAGGAAGAGGTCCCCCGGTTCGCGATCACTATGGGAGTCGGCACAATCATGGAGGCGAAGCGAATTCTACTCCTCGCAAGTGGAGAAGCTAAAGCGGACCCAATCAAAGCTACCGTTGAAGGTCCCGTCACCGCCCGCTACCCGGCGACCATTGTCCAAATGCACCGGTTCGCAACGATCCTTATCGATCGAGCGGCTGCGTCAAAGTTGGAGGGGGATTACTCCGGTTTTTGATGGGCGGCACGCCGGTGGATCGATGCTGTCCAAGTGCGCGGTTGGCCCTGCGCCCTATGATACCCAGGTCACAGGATCTTCCCCTTAGAATAATGTGAAACTATAACTTCCATATCTCCGTATACATTCGTAACGACGAGACGCAAGGAGGTCAAAATGAAGGACGGAAGTGCGCACGATCCCGGGCGTCGTTTCTTTCTCACAACAGTGGCACCAGCTTGCGCGCTGGCTTGCTTCGGAGCAAAGGATCTGTTTGCCTTGACTCAATCCGACGCAAAACAGACCGCTCAGCAGGCGCCCCACAAGTTCGATAGCGATCTAGAAAGAAAACTCACGCTCCGACAACATTTCGACAACCGATTCCGGGAATACATACAACTCGCCAAGGCTCTGGAGGCTGAATGGGGAAAGGATCGGACGACTGAATTTCTCAAGAAAACTACGACGAAGAAGTTGACCGATTATGGTAAACGCCAAGCCAGTCAGGTCTCCGACAACAGCTTCGAAACATATGTCAGCCAGTTCCGATCCGGCTTCGATAAGGTGCTAACACTGGAAATCGTTGAGGATACAAACACCGCTTTTGAGCTCAAAGTCACCGAATGCATCTGGGCTGATACGTTCCTCCGCGCCGACGTCGGGCACATCGGTTATTGTTCGGTCTGCTGGGGCGACTACGCGTGGGCCGAGTCGTTCAATAATAAGATCCAACTGGTCCGCGACAAGACTCTGATGGAGGGTCACGATTGCTGCAATCATAGATACATTTGGAAGGGATAGTCGTACAACGTTTCCACCCCAACAGGTCTTGACCCTTTCACTATCCTTCTGGTAAAACTGTAACCGTGGCGAAGAAAGCGCCTGTTCCCATCGATCGAATATATCGCTGCGGTGTCAATATAGGTGCCATTCTGGTGTCTTCATTCGGCGTTTTTTACCGATGAGGACATGTCATGAGATGCCCCTCTCTTCCGCGAGTCAAGACACCCCCAGGATCACACATGGACATCGCGCCTCCCCCAGCAACCCGGGAGTAGAACGATGATCGGCCGCACTGTTTCCCACTACAAGATCCTCGAGAAGCTGGGCCAGGGAGGCATGGGTGACGTGTACCGGGCACGGGATACTGCACTGGACCGTGATGTTGCACTCAAGTTCCTGCCATCCGATCTTACACGCGATCCAGCAGCCAAGGCTCGATTCATCCGCGAGGCACAAGCAGCCTCTGCACTCGATCATCCCAATGTCTCTACGATCCACGAAATCGACGAGACGGAAGACGGGCAGCTTTTTATCGCCATGTCCTGCTACGAAGGTGAATCCCTGAGAGAGAGGATCTCCCGTGGCCCCTTACCCCTGATCGATGCTGTCAACATTGCCGTCCAGACCGCGCAAGGACTCTCAGCCGCTCACCAGAAGGACATCGTCCATAGAGATATCAAAACTGCGAACGTCTTTCTCACATCCAGCGGTCTCGTGAAGATTCTGGATTTCGGTTTGGCAAAGCTGTCAGGAGTAACGCAGCTGACACGACCTGAAACAACTTTGGGCACGATTTCATACATGTCCCCGGAGCAGGCTCGTGGAGCTGAGGTCGACCGCCGATCCGACGTATGATCATTGGGCGTTGTTCTCTATGAAATGGTGACGGGCCGGCTGCCGTTCAAGGGAGAGTTCCCGCAGGCGATGGTCTATTCCATCCTCAACGAAACTCCGGAGCCGGTAACCGGATTGCGATCGGGTGTTCCGCTGGAACTGGAGAGAATCGTCAATAAGTGCCTCGCGAAAGCCGCGGCCGAACGGTATCAGCACCTCGAGGATCTCATCGTCGATATCAATCGTCTGAAGCCATCACTGCTCGACGAACCGGGTCTGAAACCGGCAGAAGCGTTGGGCAAAGCCAGGAATGTGCGTCGTTCGCTGCCGTTTTTAGCGGCCGGACTAGGGTGGCTGGCAGCCGCCGTTTTTCTCGGTTTGTTTCTGTTCCAGCCTCCCGAGCAGCATCCCCCCGTGCGGCTGCAGACGATCACATACTCCGGACGAGACTGGGCACCATCATCTTCCCCGGCGGGGGATATGATTGCGTTTGCATCCGATCGCGACGGGGTGTCCCGAATCTGGTTGAAACAGGTAGTCGGCGGCAGCGAAGCACCCATTACGAAAGGACCCGATGACCTCCCTCGCTTCTCACCTGACGGATCTCAAATTCTCTTCGTACGTGAATGGGGCGGCACCAGGGATCTCTACCGTACATCGGTAGTCGGTGCCCAGCCGCGCCGGATCCTGGAGGATGTACTGGAGGCCGACTGGTCGCCCGACGGAACCCAGGTGGCTTTTATTAGAACTAAACCCGTGGGCGAGGAAAACCTAGAGATCATCGGCGTGGCAGACGTTCAGACGGGCGTTGAACGCGTCCTAACCGAGGTTGAGAATCGCTTGTGTTACGGCGTCCGATGGTCACCAGATGGCCGACGAATTGCCGTGAGCGAGACAAATCAATCGCCCGCGACCACCGGATTCGCTTATGTCAACTTGATCAACGCCACATCAGGCGAATTCACACGCATGGCTCTTACAAACTTGGTGGGGCCTTATACGGCGGTTGAATGGGGCCGGGCCGGCCGAACGATCCTGGCCGGTCAGGCTGCAGCTGTTCTTACCCAATTTGGGGATTTCCCCGCGCAGATTATGGAGTACAATCTCGAATCGGAAACCCGGCGCCCATTATTCTGGTCACCTGTCAAGTTGCCGTTTGGCGGGCGGTGTTATTCAACGATTGCTGTTCTAGGTTCTGACCAAATCGTCATCGACCAACATATCGCCCAGTCAGCGTTATTCGAAGTTCCATGGACGGGAACGAGCGACACTGAGCCGGGAAGAATGCTCACGCGCGGATTGGGACGAGATCGCCAGCCCGCTTTCTCGCCGGACGGGGATCGTGTCATCTTCTCGTCCAATCGAAGCGGGAACACGGATCTGTGGACCGTCGACCGGCATACGGGAGCAGTCCGCCAACTAACGGATGATCCTGCCATTGACTTCGATCCGGCATTCACTCCCGACGGTGAGCGCGTTCTGTGGACCTCCGACCGCAGTGGCAATCCGGAAATCTGGATGGCTGCCGCCGATGGGAGCCGGGCGCGGCAGGTCACACGCGACGGCGTGGATGCAGAGAATCCTACCATGACGGTCGATGGGGTATGGATCGTATACGGCAGTTTTAACGATGAAAAACTCGGCATCTGGAAAATCCGTCGCGACGGTTCGGACGCGACGCCCCTCGCGGCAGGTTCTTATGCTCTCCCCGATGTTTCGCCTGACGGTCGTTACGCTTTATTTTTACGCGTTCACGGGATTGGCTATGTTATCCACGTTGTTGAGATCGAGAGCTGCGAATTGGTTCCGTTCGAGATCGATCTTCCCGGGAGAATGCTGCACGAGAATATCGTGCTTGGCCGGGCGCGCTGGGCACCCGATGGCCATAAAATCGTCTATGTTGGGCAGGACGAACAAGGGCACTTCGGAATCTACGTGCAGGATTTCATTCCAGGACGAGATACGTCCGAATCAAGAAAGCCGCTGGCTGGTTTCTCGAAGGACTTCATCACCGAATCTCTAGGTGTCTCACCTGACGGCAAGAGCATCGTTATCTCGGTAACGTCTGAACGGCGGAGCCTCAAACTTGCGGAGTATGTTTCCCTCAGCTGGGGAGATCGCAAAAGCGTCGAATAGTTGGCTTGTTCCGGGGATCCAATGGCATAACTCCTGGAATATCGTCTTGCCCGCGGAGTCCAGGCAGGCCGAAACAATCTCGAAACCCTTAGTTTGTACTAAGCCTCAGAATTTCCTGTTCCAACTTCACTTCATCGCCCGCGCGAAACCCGACGTGACAAATCATGATCCTTCTCTCGCGATCGATCAGGAACGACGTTGGAAACCACTTGATGCCGAACTTCTCTTTGACCACGCGTTTCTCCTCCTCGGCTTCGAGGAGATGGTAGGTGAGGTTGTGTTTATCTATGAACTTGAGAGCACGTTCACGATCACGTGTAGCTTCGACGGCCACAATGGACAAGCCCTTGTCACGATACTTCTGCCACAGGGGTTCGAGGCGTGGCAACTCCACGCGACACCCCCCTCAAGTTGGAAACCAGAGAGTGAGAACCGTCACGTCACTTCGAAGGTCAGAGAAGCGGTGCCGATTGCCCTCGTAGTCGGGCATTTCGAAGTCATCGATAGTCCTGGCGATGCTAAGATGCAGCTTAGCGGCGTACGCCTCAAAACCAGACTCGCTTCCATGAATTCCGATATAGGCTTCCTTCAGACCGGTTAGAGCCTCCTCCTCCCCCATGACCAGGCCACTCATGGCAAACCGTTCAATGGCGGCCTCGAATTTTTTTCTCATCAAAAGGGTTTTCGCCCAGTATATATTGAGATCATATTCAGGAATGTCGAAGTAATATCGGGGTATCAGATTGTCCGCTTTGGCAAAGTCAGCCAGCGCTGTATCTATCTGTCCCTGGTTGGCCCGGGCCCATCCATCCTTGACCAACAGCATTCCCACGCGATTATTGACGGCTTCTGCAACCTCCTCTTCGGAGAGATCATTGTCCGGATGATCCGCCCGGTAACTTTCGGCATTCGTCATTCCACGGGCCTTGGCGCAGTAGTCCCTTACCAACTTCCATTCCTCGGCTTTGACCGCACCTTCGATGATGTTCCAGTGGTCGTCAAAATCGAGTGCACCGGCAGCGGCCAGTTGATCTGCGAGCGTAATCATTTTCCCGGTTGCACCGGATTCTCCGTAGAACCCGATCAACTTCTTGTCGACCTCTTTCGCGATCTCGGGATCATCGATCGCGCCGCGAATTTCCTCGGCGTAGGTGATGGCACCCAACATGTCGCCGAGTTCCTCCCCCTGGTAGTAGAAAACGGCGGCTAGCGCATTAGCGGTGTGCTCGCTCTCCGGAAATTCGTCCAGGAACTCTTTTGTGATTGCCAGCCTCTCTGTTATTGGTTCGACTTCTCTCCGTTTCTTCAGGAGCTGTTCATACGCATCATTCGCTGCTGTGGTCTGATTCGAAGCATTCTCATCTCCCTGTTCCGCACTTCCACAACCAGCAAGCGCAACCGTGCTCAATAACAGGATCGCCAGTAGTCGGTTAATCATCAGTCCTCCCTTTTTGTTGTTTGCCCCAGGTTTTACCTGCATGCAGTTCAACTCGAGGTCCGCTATCATTTTTTTGATCCAAAGTACTGCAGGAAGATCATTGTATCGAGCACCAGCCAACCTCCCTGAGTTTCGCACATTCTACGACATTCATGGTGCTCAAATCTACGGTATTCCGGGCATGATGCGTCAGTTCTTCCCACAGAAGACGCCTTCGGACCGATTCGAACTAGACTACAGAAACGTGCCGGGCTACAATAAGGAATAAGTCGATTGCGAACATCCTCGAATTTACAAGGAATAGCCGGTCGCGCAAACATTTTTTGGAGGTTTTTATGCCTAAAGCCACTCAGCTGAACGTCAAACTCGAAAACAAGCCAGGTTCGCTCGCCCGCCTCTGCCGTGACTTGGCGAACCATGGGATCAACCTTCTCGCCCTCTCCGCCCCGGACATCACCGCGAAACGCGGGCTGATCCGCCTGTTGGTGGTCAATCCTGAGTTGGCTCAGCTGAAGGTGACAAAGATGGAGTACTCATTTACCGTCGAAGAGGTGCTGTACATAGAGATAAAGAACCGCCCGGGGTCGCTTGCCAAGGCAATGGAAAAACTCGCCCGCGCCGGCATCAATGTAAGATACGCCTATGCCACCGCACTCAGGAAAACCCAAAAGACCGGCGCCGTAATCGCCGTCGCGGAAGAAGACTTGCCCAGAGCACATAAACTGTTGGGCTAACGTATAGTCAAAAGCGTACGCGCGGTTGGTCGGGTATGACCTGCCCGAGCGATCGCCGGCATCCAGTCGTTACACTTTGCCGAATGTTTTGGAACCTTTTGTGAGTTCAGTCTTCTAACGCGCTAGCCGAACGCCTTGTAGTCTTTCCAAATATTCTCGATCGGCCGCCGCAATCCCCGGCATATCCATATCGTCATTCGTGACTCCATGGCATACGGTGACTCCGCTACTCCCGCTTCGATCACTTCGTCGAACAACCGTTCCAACCCTTCGCGGCTGCCCCTGATGACGATCATAATGTCACCGGCTCCGGCTGGCGGTCCCCACATCCAGTAGTTGTTGTGGGTGGTATAGACCGGCGGCAGATCATAGCGTCGCGACCAGTACTCCAACGATCCCGCATGACCGTAGTTCCATCCCAATGCTACGCACCGATCACGCTCGTCAGCCGGTAGGCCCCGGTAAATCTCCGAGACGACGCGAGCCAGATTCTCCCATCCCAACCGGTCCGAGAAGTACTGCGGCAAAGCGCTCGTGTGACTGACCTCTTGTGCTGCGGGGACGATACCCATCCGTCGTCCGTACGCCACCGTCCCTTCCGGAGACAATATTGGCACCGCCATGGGCGCCATCACGCCACCGCCGATGACCAAAATGGCCACCAATACCCATCTTACCCACCGCCATCGACGTTCTTTCGTCCATAGCTCCCATGCCACACCGCCGGCAGCCATTAACACGGGAAACGACGCAGCGAAGTAATACGGCTTGCTCTTCTGGACGATCAGGATCACGAACGTCGCGACGAACATCAACGCGACCAGCCGGTAGCGCCGCGCCCGTCGGGCGAGAAACAACCACGCTAGGCCGCCCACCCACAACGGCAGCGTCACCGGGTTGGCCTCCAGCAAGTTTTCGCTCAGGAATTCCATGGGTGAGAAGTGAGCGATCTTGCCCGCCTTGGCGTTCTCGATGAATTCCAGCGTCGCCCACTCGTTGGCGGCGTTCCATAATATGTACGGGACGACGAACGCACCGGCAATTGCGCCCGCCAGGTACAACCGTCGGTCGGCGAAGTGCCGCCGGTGCCTCGTTGCGAGGAGCCCGATCAACAGGGCGAGCCCGAACACGAAAAGCCCGATCTTATTGAACAGTCCGAGCCCGAGGACAATCCCCATCCAGAGCCACCACTTTCCGTCGCCCGTACGCGCGATACGGATCAGCAGGTAATATGCCCCCAGCCAGAACAAAAGGTCGTAGCAATTCATCGAGTAAAATCCGCAGATCACCAATCCTGCGGCCCCAATGGCGGCCGCCAGGCCGGCGAGGAGCTGCGCCCAGCGACCACCGCCGAGCTGGGCGGCGGCAGCTCCCGTCAGGACGATGAGACCCGAGCCGCAAAGCGCAGGGAGCACGCGAATCGAGTGCACCGAGTCGCCGAACACGGCTTTCCACACCGAAAGCAACCAGATCGAGAGCGGCGGTTGGTCGACGTAGCCCCACGCCGGACGGGCGGCGCAGGCGAGGTAGTAGTACTCGTCGCGAAAGATGCCGAAGCGCCCGTTGGTGAGGATATGCAAGAGGAGCTGGGCGACAGCAGGGATCAGCAGCAGTCCCCAGGCAATCGGTCGCGCGGGTAAGGTGTCATCCGAGGGGACTGGGCTCTGAGGCGATGTGGGCTGGTCTGTCACAAATTTCACCTTTCGTTAGGAGGTAATACGGGATTGATTGTCGATCTGTTTCGGCCGTGGTGCAAGTATGTTATGAGAGCTTCCTTCGACTGTCACCCGGCTCCACGTTCGTTACTCTTCGGAGTGCTCTGAATTTTTCGCTTGGTTTGTATTTCAGGATGAACTCCAGGAATGAGAAGAGGGGCCTGAATCGCTCGTGGAAATTTACACACCAGCCTCCTGATTTGCTACTTGCGCTCGAATGGTGCTTTGATTCGTCCCCAACTGAAAGGCTGCGTGGGCACAATCGTCCGATTGAAATACAGCTTGTTTCCCCCATAACCCTCGAGCTTACCCACAAACACATCGGGTTTGTCGTCAGCGTCCACGTCTCCCGCACAAATGCTGATTACATTCGTCTCATCCACGCTCTGGCCGGCAGCGGTGAAGATACCTGTTCCGTCGTTGATCCATATCGGATTCCCATCTTCCATATGGGTGGTGATCGCATCCGCGGTGCCGTTGCCATCCAGATCCGAAGGGCAGATCTTCTGGGCGCGTTGTCCCAAGGACTGACCGGAATCCTGGAAGAATCCCGCCCCATCGTTCAAGAATATCTTGCTTCCGTGCATCGAGTTGGTCACAAACACGTCGAGGTCGCCATCGCCGTCCAGATCCGCGAGGGCTGCGTGCCCATGGCCGTCGCTCGGCCCCAAGCTCTGACCGCTATCGACAAAGACTCCAGCGCCATCGTTCAGCAACACTTGGTCGGTAGCTGAGCTGTTGGTGAGATAAATGTCGATATCGTTGTCGGAATCCAAATCGCCGATTGTCATCCCCCCGGAGTCGACGCCGCCGATACGCTGGCCCGAATCGGAAAAATTGCCACTGCCATCGTTTACCCAAACTCTGTTCGCATGCTGATACAGCCCAACCAACGCATCGAGATCACCGTCGCCATCGATGTCGCCAAGCCTGACAAACGTCCCCCAGTCATCCGTACTGCCGAGGTCCTGGCCGTTGTCCAAGAATACGCCCGAGCCATCGTTCAGATATACCTTGTCGAAAGATGCGTTGAACACGACGAAGGCATCGAGATCGCCGTCACCATCCAGATCGCCCAAAGCAACTCCGTGTCCTGATGTGCCGCCAAGACTCTGGCCACTGTCCGTGAACGTGCCGTTTCCGTCGTTCAGCCACACTTTGTTGGCCTGGATATAATATGTAATGAACGCATCGAGGTCGTTATCCCCATCTACATCCCCTAACGCGATGGAGAAAGTGCGCCCGTCCCCCAGATTTTGATCGCTGTCGACCAAGACAACAGTTGTTGCATAGACATAAGCAAAAATGAACAAGAGCACTAAGGACAACGTTTGAAGCAGAGCATATGGCGTCTTTTTGTTAAACATCGCTTACTCCCTGCCTGCAGCCCCATTCTCCTCGGGCAGATAACGCGAAAACTCGGTGAATATCATCTCGAGCATATCCAGTAACGGTTGTAGCCCCCAAGGATATAGTCCGTATTGCCATCTTTGTATTTACGCCGATTCTATTATATCATAGATTCCACGACGCCAATGCTTCTTCGCGCGCGTTTCTCAGCCCTTAGAGTTCACTGCACTTTGCAAGTGCAAGAGACGCCGCCGGTGACCAACACACAGGCCTTCATTAAAAAAAAGCGGATACACCGACAACTTCGCATGCGGTTGGATACGCCGACAACTACGCGCGCGTTTCGTCAACGCTATCTGGCCAATTAATGCTCCGCGCAGCTTATCCAATGTAGTACACTGAACGAAACGCGCGGGCTCGCGATACCGGGTCATGCAAATCCGGGAGGAGTGTCATCATGATTGTAAGACGGATCGTTGTCCTGATGTTCGCTGTGGCTATGGCAGGCGGCGCAGCAGTCTTCGCCGGTGTCCCTAGAGGGACCTTTTCAATCGTTGCCTATGATCCCCAGACTCGGGAACTCGGCGTGGCCGTTCAGTCGCGCGCTTTCAGCGTAGGGGCGGGCGTACCGTGGGCAGAGGCCGGTGTAGGGGCGATCGCCACGCAAGCGTCGACCAACGAGTCGTTCGGTCCGCGGGGGCTGGCGATGTTACGCGCCGGATACTCCGCGCAGGAAGTTCTCGACTTGCTTCTTGCGAGCGATCCCGGGCGCGAAAACCGCCAAGTGGGAATTGTCGACGCGCACGGGCGATCGGCTTCGTTTACCGGCAGCAAATGCCTCACGTGGGCAGGTGACACAACCGGCACCGGATTCTCTGTCCAGGGCAACATCCTCGCTGGGCCGGAAGTCGTTTCCGAGATGGTGCGCGCGTTCTCTGAAACCGGGGGAGAACTTGCCGAACGATTGATCGCCGCGCTCCACGCCGCTCAGGGAGCAGGCGGCGACCGTCGCGGGCAGCAATCGGCGGCACTGCTGGTTGTGCGCCCGAGCCAACGTTACCCCGAGTACCGGACGCGTTACATTGAGCTTCGTGTGGAGGATCACTCCGACCCCATCAACGAGCTCGAGCGCGTGTTTCGTCTCCATCAGGCGAGCGACTTGCTGCGCGCCCACCTGCGGTACGCGGAGCACTTCGACACCACCGGCAACACTGAGGCGGTCGAGCGCGAACGGGAGCAGATCGGCGAGACGCTCGTGCGCACGCTCGCGCGAGAGGACGCCGACGCGGGTTCGCTAAATGCACTCGCGTGGTACTGTGCTACCTCGGATATGTATCTCGAGGAATCGCTCGACGCCGCACGTCGTGCGGCCGAGATGGAACCGGAGAACACCGCGATCCTCGACACGCTGGCCGAGGTGCTGTTCCGGCTCGGCCGCGCGAAGGAGGCAATCGAAGTGATCGACCGCGCGATTGCGATCGATCCTGATGATGACTATCTTCAGGGTCAGCGGAAACGGTTCAAGGGAGACTAGCAGCCCCAGATATTAGCGCCTTGCAAGATGGAGCACAGGATTGGCTCCGCAGACGAGACGATAGCCAAAACTTTCAGGGAAGTGTTCGAAATGGTTTACGGAGAGTTCGAGTCCTTTCGGGCTCCCCGGGAGTAATCCTCTTCGGAATGTTCTCTGTCTTTCTTAAGAACCGAAATCATCCAAATGAGGCTCGTTTGTGTTAACCGAGAACGTCGCGGGCCAGGAAGTCGCATTCAACACTCGATTGAATTCGGTTGAAGCCCAGGACATTGAGGCAGCATAACACTCTCATTACCTGGCAGTTGCTAGCTTCCGAGCAGAACCCGAGAATCGGTAAACCAATGCAGCGGTCGATTTTTCGGACACTATGCCGTCGGCTGCAGTCTGCCCCACGTCATCACCCTGAAAGAAACCTCTTGCAAGAGGAGTCCAGATACGGCGTGTTAGACGCCACCAATCTCTGAACGAATGGCGCGTATCTGCTTCACATGATGCTCGACATGGTAAGCCTGCATCTCAACGACAGCACCTACCGGCAGCCGCTCGGTCTCCCCATTGGATTTTCGAAATTTGACAGAACGATGCCATCCATCCGGCACCTGTCCCAGGAGTCGATGGATATGGTTTCTGTTGGCCTGGAGTAGGGCCAGCGACACGTCGAGGGAACGGTTCACATAAGCCCAACTCTTGGCCCAAACTTCTTGCGGGTGCGTCCAATACCACTCGAGCGAGAACTCAGCCTGCTCGTTCCCCAGCGCCACCTTGACGCATGTCTTCCAGAGATCATCTCCGTCGACGATGTGATGTGCAATCTGCCGGATCGTCCAGCCTCCCTGCGACGGAGGGGCATCCAGATCAGTGTCCTGGATGCCAGCAAGGGCACGCTCAAGTAACGCTGGCCCCTCCATATATCGGGCTAGGACCGAATCCTGGTCGTCTGGTGCTTTCATGTCGATACCTTTCGTTACAGAATTCAAGTGGCGTCATCGCGGTAGGACCGCTAGTTACCCAACGGCCCCCGCACAGATCCCGGCGTGCAGTATTA
>JABAOH010000177.1_pt2 | contig 133451 bp, 120 predicted proteins | sample 7062181 | NCBI WGS metagenome assembly JABAOH01 (sample SAMN14538630, study PRJNA623070) | marine sediment metagenome | biome: marine biome [ENVO:00000428]; feature: marine pelagic biome [ENVO:01000023]; material: deep marine sediment [ENVO:00002113]; isolation source: pool of 5 deep marine...
GAAGCAGTCTCGCTTGATTTTATATCAACCGTGGGCGATTCAGCGATGACTGTAACTTCTTCCTCGATAGTGGCTAGCTTCATGGCAAAGTCAATGGTTAATCTGATCGTGGTTGAGACTCTGATATTCTCCTGGCGAACCGTGATGAATCCTGAAAGCTCGGCTGTAACTACATAATCACCGGGGGGGAGAGCAGGGAATCGATACGAACCATCTGCTCCAGTGACTGCTGTTCGAATTCCCATTAATTGAGGGCTTGACAGCGTTATTGTCACACCAGGAAGCAGAGCGTTATCTTCATCCCGCGCTGTCCCGACAATAGCACCTGTTTCTTTGGACTGAGAAAAAACGAGGGGTGCAGCTACAAGGAGTAGAGCTAAAAGAGATGCGAGAGGTTTGAATTTCATTCTTTTCTCCTTTTCTTTTTTATCTTGTCTTAATTCTCCCATTATTCTTTTTACCTTTTTTCTATCTCTCTGCTCGATTATCACCTCCTCTAAATTGGAATTCAGTAACAAAAAATTGTTTATTAATTTATATACTATATTTTTTATATAAAATAAAGAATACTATCTACAATCTAAAATAATACCATATAAGCGAATTTCATGCCAATTTTTTATATACTGATAATTCTTTTTTTATCAATAAGATACATTTCTTTGTTCTTACGAAAAAGCGCCTAAATAGTTCAAATATTTGGATTCTCCAAATATTTGAATCCCTCCTCTTGCTTATTATTTTGTAGTATTATAATAAATAAAAAAATTCAAAATCTTTCTGACCTTTCTTTATTTTTCAGCCGTCGAAGAGTTTCCAGCTTCTAGGGCACAGCGATAATCGATAGTAAGAAATTTGAAACTCTTTCATGCTTGTGATATTTTTAGTAGTAGAAAAGAGTTTAAGAATGAAGAAGATTTCTATTTTCTTTTTTGTCCTTCTAGTTATTGCTTCGCATCTTACACCTGAAGAAAAACTCTTGCCAGAGCATAAAAACTGGCTGGAGCTAGTGGATCCCATTATCACCAAAACAGAAAAAGAAGTTTTTTTAAAACTGAAGACAATCCAGGAAAGAAACAAATTCATCCAGCTTTTTTGGAAAAGACGCGACCCTCTACCTGACACGAGCGAAAATGAATTTTTCAAAGAATACATGAAGCGAGTTAGTTTCGCTGATCTCAATTTTGGCCGTGGAGGTGTAAAAAAGGGAAGTCAGACTGAAAGGGGCCATTTTTATCTTCTTCTTGGTCCGCCTCTTGAAAGGCACATTTATGCAACTAGCTCTGAGCTTTGGCCTCTTGAACTATGGTATTACAAAGGCGAGCAACAATATGGCCTTCCACCCTATTTTTATCTAATCTTCTATCAGCCTCATGGATTGGGTGAGTATCGTCTTTATTATCCTGGCGTTGAGGGGCCAGAAAAACTGGTCATACCCTCAGGAGCCCAGGCGTTGACTCGAACGATTGCCTACCAAGCAATGAAAAAAATCTCAGGAGAACTGGCCAGTGCATCTCTCTCTTATCTTCCAGGAGATTCAACTTTTGGAGTAAGCTCCTTTTCCTCAAATATTATTATTTCCAACGCCTACTCTCTGGCCGAAAAGAAATTCTCTGACGCCTATGCTCGTTCCTTTTTATACTACAAAGACCATATTGATGTGGACTACACCCATAATTTTATCCAGAGCAGTTCTAAAGTTAAAGTCTTCAAGAACGGTGATCAATTTTATATCCACTGGACTCTGGAGCCGAAAAAGATCAATTTCGCTTCTTACCAAGGAAAATATTATTCTACTTTCCAGCTTAATCTAAGGATTGAAGATACCCAGGGAAACCTTGTTCTGGAAAAAGAAGAAGAGATTCCTCTCCAGATCACTCCCGAACAATACAAGCAGCATGAACGCCAGCTTTTCGCTCTGCAAGACATCCTGCCGGTCATCTCAGGGAATTATAAGCTCTTTTTCTTACTCAAAAGTAAAACAGCCAAAGACTTCACCTCATTCGAGACTGAGGTCTTCGTTCCTCAAGAAGAGAGTGGCCCTTTTCTCAGCAACTTGATACTTTATCATTCTTCAGAAGAGCTGAAAGAAGGACAGAAAAGAAAACTTAAAGCATTTGCCTTTGGCGGAAAACAATATATTATTAACGCCCAGAACGATTTCCTTCCTCAAAAGGATATAGGCCTTTACTGCCAGGTTTACAACCTGGAGGAAAAAAATGAAAAGTTGCTTTTAATCGAAATACTTCCGATGAATGTTGAGACGCCTGTCCAAAGCTATAAAAAATCTCTGAGTGAAGTTTTATCTCCTGATGGCAACGGAATAGATGTCCGCTCCTTTACTTCTTCCTCCTTAAAGCCTGGCTACTACCGTCTCCAGGTCTCCCTCCTTGATGAAGCGGGGGAGAAGTTTCTGACGGAAAGAGAAAACTTCGTTGTCCTTTCCCAGCCATATCCTGTCATCCCCTGGATCTATTCTAAGATGCACACCTTTCCCAGCTCAGAACAGCTTTATACGTTAGCTTCCCAGTACTTTATGACCGGAAAGTACGAGCGTGCCCATAGCTTACTCGCGCAAGCTCTCAAAATGAGGGACGAACCTAAGACAAGGCTTTTGTCGGCAAAATCTCTTTATGCCCTCAAGCAGTATAAAGATTCCCTTGCTATTGTCTTCCCGGTCTATCATGCCACTCAGAACAGAGAGGCAGCTAAAATCATTGCTGTAAACTATGCAGGTCTCGAAGATTGGACGACAGCTCTTGTCTATTTAGAAAAGCTTATGGAGCAGGCAGCAGAAATCAGCGTCCTAAACCTGGCTGCTGAATGCTATTTAAACTTAAACCAGCTTGAGAAAGCCCTGCCTCTTCTTCAAAAATCTCTAGAGCTAAATCCCAATCAGGCGAGAATCAAGGAGCTTGAAGCAAAAACAAAAAAACGCCTGGAAAATTAGCCAGATTTTTCAGACATCAATAATTGATGAAAAAGCTAATAATAAAAACATAAATATGAGACAGTTAGGGAGGAAACTGTGATAAAAAAAGCGATAATTTTATCCTGCTTAATTGGTTTGCTTCTACCGAATCTCTGGCCCTCAGTTCAAGGCAAGATTGAAGGAATCGTCACTGATAGCCAGGGTAATCCCCTGGAAAAAGTAACAGTCTCAATTGCTTCGATAAAAGCCTCAACTGGCCATATGAACCTCAAAACAGATAAAAAAGGCAAATTTGTTCAAGTCGGACTCTGGCCTGGTCGTTATCAGGTAAGCCTTAAAAAATCAGGCTATCTCCCCATTTCTCAGGAAGTAAAGGTCAGCATCGCAGAATCGACAAAACTTGTAGTCAAAATGGAGAAAGCTGAGGAGGCAATAGAGCGAAGCCTCTCCAAGGCGGACAGATTATTTCTTAAAGGATATAAACTCTACGAACAAAGCAAATATGAGGAGGCTGTCCAAGCTTATGAGGAGGCAGTAAAACTCAGCTCAACTCAGTGGGGTTATTTTTTTAACCTGGGCTTGGCTTATGAAAAACTGGACAAGAAGGAAGATGCTATGGCGGCCTTTCGGAAAGCTGTAGAACTCAATCCAGAGAGCTTCAGTAGCAATAAAGAGCTGGGAGAGGTTTTAGGCAAGAGCGGAAATTACGAAGAAGCAAGAGTATATTACAAGAAAGCAACAGAGCTAGGCCCGGATGAGCCGGATGCTTTCTACAATCTTGGAGTCTGTTTGATGAACCTGGGTCATTCCGTTGAAGCTCTGAACGCCTTTCTGAAAGCAGTGGAGATTAAGGAAGATTATGTTGAAGCCTATTACCAGATAGGGACAATTTATATCGGTCAAAACAAGACTGAAGAGGCGGTGATAAGTTTAGAAAAATTCCTGGAATTGGCTCCAGAACATGAAAAAGCAGACATAGCCAAACAATTGCTTGATTATTTAAAAAAATAGGAAGGAAAAACGATGTATAAGAAGAATTTTATATTCATTTTTGCCCTGGTATTCTTAGTCTTTCTAAATTTATCAGCTAAAAAGAAAGACAAGTACGAGAAATGGCTGGATGAAGTGAATCCTATCATAACTGATGCTGAAAAAGCTGAATTTAAAGAATTAAAAAAAGAAAAGGAAAAGGAGTTTTTTACGAAGCTTTTCTGGGCAAAAAGAGATCCCACCCCTCAAACAGAAAAAAACGAGCTTAAAGAAGAATATTACAAACGCCTGAGTCATGTAAAAAAAGCTTATATTTATGGATACAAAAAGGGGGCTGCAACGGACATGGGGAAAGCGTATCTTTATTTTGGGAAGCCTAAACTCTTTCACGCGAAAGCGCCTGTTCCTGGTGCTGACCAGACTCCTCCTCGAGTTGACTCACCTTCCATGCACACTGAAAGAGAGTTCCCCCCACAAATGTGGATTTATCCAACTCTACCCTGGATGAATATTCCAAAAGAAGGTTTCAACCTTATCTTCTCTCATGATGGACTCGGGTATGTCCTGGACCGCGAGAAGACCGAAACAAGAGCGATGCAAGCTTTTTATGCCTATCCAGAAAAAATCTTATTATTTCCAGATTTGAAAGAAATCCCTAAGCGGAGAAAAATCGTAACATTCTCCCCGGAGTCATTTGAAGGAAAGCTCATTCAAAAGCTAAAATCCGCTCAAGAAGATATTGTTCAGATTCCTTTTGAAAAAAAGACAATATTCACCAAGGCTGAAAATGAAAGCAGCTATTTAACTATTCTTCTAAAAATTGATACAGCAGAGAAGAAAGAAATAATCGAAAAAAAATTAAATTTTTTCGCCAGGGTTGAATCAGAATCATATTTCTACGATTTCAGCGAGGAAAAAGCTCCGATTAAAGAGAAAGACTATTTTATCTCCCAGGTCGGCCTTCCTCTCAGGCCAGGAGAATACAAACTGTATCTCGGTTTCTACTCGCCCGACAAGAAAACATATTCAATAAAAGCAGACAACATTGAAGTCCCCGATTTCTGGACACAAGAGCTTGCTTTCTCATCTTTGCTTGCTTCCTCCCAGGTTCAGGAAGTGACAGCAGCGGCCAAGAAAGAAGAATTTGATGTTTTCTCTCTAGGCCGCTATTCTCTTCTGCCGCTCTATGGCCAGGAGTACACCAAAGAAGAATCTCTGAATATATTTTATTATATCTATAATCCCGCGGTGGATGAAAACCAAAACTGTTCCCTAACGATTGAATTAGAGCTTCAATTGGGAGAAAAGAAATTCAACCTGAATCCTCAAAAAATACAAAGAAAAGTGGGCGAAGTAAGAGCCATACTGGAAGGCCACCAAATTCCACTCTCTGCTCTTCCAGAATCAGGTGAATATCAGCTGATTGTGAAAGTGACAGATGAAATAACTAAAAAAACTGTCAGCAAAAAGCTGAAATTCATTCTCCTTTAATATTAAGACTCTTCTTTAAAGAGTAAGGAAAAATTTCTTGAATTAACACCCGAACACGAAAAGGTAAATATTGCCAGACAATTACTTGAGTATTTAAAGCAAAGCTGAATGAAGAAAAGACTGAAAAAAACTATTCCTTTCTTACTCTTAATACTGACCGGAATAGTTTCTGCAGATTATTCATTCCTGGTTTCACAAGAAAAACAAGCGAACTTGAATGTGCTCCTTATAACTATTGATACTATAAGACCGGACAGACTAAGTTGCTACAGCAGGAAATATTTACAGACTCCTCATATAGAAACGTTAGCTTCGAAGGGCATACTCTTTAAAAGAGCATTTGCGCACAATCCAACGACTCTTCCTTCTCATGCCAATATCTTATTAGGAACCACTCCTCTCTATCACGGAGTTCATGACAATTCAAATTTCATCGTTGCTCAAGATTTTCTTACTTTAGCCGAACACTTAGAAAGCAAAACGTATTCAACGGGAGCTTTTGTAGGTGCTTTTCCTCTCGATTCTCGCTTTGGCTTAACTCAGGGATTTGACGTTTATGATGACTCTTATCCTTCCAAATCTTCGATTGCCTTTGCCTTTACAGAAAGAATCGCTGAGAGAGTTATCGATGAAGCTCTAGGCTGGATGAAGAAACAAAATTCTCCATGGTTTTGCTGGATTCATCTCTGGGACCCTCACGCGCCCTACATTCCTCCTGAACCTTTTAAAAGCAAATTCAAGGATGAACCTTATTCAGGAGAAGTCGCCTATGTTGATTACGCATTAGGAAAATTGTTTGATTACTTGGAAAAAAATAGTCTTATGGAAAATACGTTGATCATATTAACCGGAGACCATGGAGAATCTCTGGGTGAACACGGTGAATTAACCCATGGCTATTTTGCTTATAACAGCACTCTCTGGGTTCCTTTAATCATTGTGGGCCCAGGAGTGAATTCTGGTCAAACAGATCAATATGCCAGCCACATTGATATATTTCCTACTGTGTGCGATTTTCTGGGTATAGAAAAACCAGCTTTCCTTCAAGGAGTTTCCCTGCTGCCTTTAATAAGAGGAGAGAAAATAAAGAAAAGGGCCATCTATTTTGAATCATTAGAGGCCTACTATAATAGTGGCTGGGCATCTCTTCGAGGATTCATAGAAGAGGAGAAAAAATTTATAGACTCCCCTATTCCCGAATTTTACAGCCTTGAAAATGACTTTGATGAAAAGATAAATCTTATCAAGAAGATTAATTTGGAGAAATATCAGAAAAAGCTAAAAAAAATGGAAGAAGAATTTTCTTTTCCTCTTAAAGGCCAAGTCGTTCAAAAAATTGACAGAGAAGCTCAAGAGAAACTGAGAAGTTTGGGATACCTTGCCTCTCCAGTGCCTCAGTTAAAAAAGAATTTCGGACCAGAATATGATTTAAAAACCCTTCTGCCTTTTCAGAAAAAATTGAACAGAGCGATTATGTTTTATGATGAGGGCAGAATGGAGCAAAGCATCAAATTATTGAATGAAATTATCCAGAAGAGAAAGGACTTTGCTGCGGCTTATACTCATCTTTCCCATATATATAAAAATCAAGGACGGATAGAAAAAGCTATCCAAGTCATGGAGGAAGGATATAATAATAATCCGAACAACTATACAATCATCTCAACCTACGGCATTCTTTTGATTGAAGAAGGGAGATTGGATAAAGGTATTGAGGCTCTCCAGCAAGGACTCGCATTATTAGACTTTGATCCTGAGCTATGGAATTACTTAGGAGTTGCTTATTGGAAAAAAGGGAATTACGAAAAAGCTCTTGAACACTACAGGAAAGCCCTTTCTCTTGATAATAACGATGCTGTAATTCTTAATAACTTAGGTACGCTTTTCCTCTCGATTTTTATCCGCAACAAAAAAGTAGATGCTCATTCTCAATCAGTTGAATATTTTAAGAAAGCTATCGAGCTCGATCCCGATTTAGCTTCAGGATATAACGGATTAGGTGGAGCCTATAAAATAATAGGAAAAATCGATGGTGCCATATCTTGTTGGGAAAAGTCATTAGAACTGAACCCGAATTATGATTTTCCTGTTTATAACTTAGGAATGGCTTATTATGAAAAAGGGGATAAGGCTCAAGCCCTCAGATATTTCAAGAAATACCTTGCACTAAAAGCTGATATCATTTCTCATGAAGAAAAGAGAAAAATAGAAGACCTTATCCAAAAGTGCAAATTATAAGATTATTCTTTTATTTTTTCAGGATATAAAAGTCCCTTTTGCTTTTGTCTTTTTTTACGAGTCTGAAATCAATAATCTTATACTCCCTCTCGAATAGAGCCTTGAAAACCTGCCTTGTCTTCATCCTCCATTCAACGGGAATACTCCTGACTTTGTTCTCAGCGACATCTGTCTCCTGGAGCATGCGATAAAAATCAACAGGAATTTCAACCAAAAGGAATTCATGGTCTAAATCAAGGTTTAAGTCTTTAACCACTTCAATCTTAAGAGCTCCGCTCCTGCCTTTGACTTCCTCGATGCCAGCCTCGAGAGCAATACAGCCTGAGTCAATCAAGCGCTCTAGATCGTATTCAGGCCTTTGAATATCTTTCTTGAGATCCCAGGAGACAGTAAACCTGTCGCAGGGAATATCTACTCTATTCAGCAATCCGATAAAATCTTTATAAAAAGCATCTCTGTATTCGACCACATCCATTCCAAAGTGATGGATATTCCGGTAAGCATTGATTCCTGTTAAAGGATCAAAAGTATTGGTAACAGTATAAATCCCGAAGTTCTCCATCAACTTTTCTCTCTGAAACTCCTTTATTAGAATCCCAAGACCATAAAGCTGAAAATCTTGCCTGACCCCTACATACTGGGAATAAAATAGGAGATTATCAGCTTCTCTGAAGGCAACTTTTTTGTCCTTTATTCCGACAAATCCATAAGAAAAGCCGACAAGATGCTCTCTATCCTGCTTGAATTCTCCGCTCCTGCTTTCCACATAAACGGCTATAAATAAGCTGCTTCCATCATACAGAAAATTTGTGCACATCATGTTTCTCGCACCAGGTAGGTTATCCTTTGGATCACCCCAAATCTCATTCCTCAGCTCTTCGTATTTCTGGTAGTCGCTTGGGTGGTCTGAGCTTTCCACTTTAAACAAAAAATTCTTTCCTTTGATCTTGTGAATTTTTTCAAATTCTTTCATTTTTGAAAAAGTCAGCTTCAGAAAATCTTGTTTAAGATTACAATGATTTTATCCAAACGCTCTTTCCATTGCAAATTCCTTCTGGGGTCAAGTCTTGCTTTTTGCACCCCTTTCTAGTCCCCTTTTTATGACTCCTTTCTGGTTTCTAGAAAAAGCAGACTGTTCTTCATGCTCATTAATTAGGTAACACCTTCTGTAATGATATTGAAGATATAAGTGTCATTGCGAGCGACCGAGGGGAGCGTGGCAATCTCACCGGAATAAATAACTCCTTTTTATGAGATTGCTTCGTCGCTTCGCTCCTCGCAATGAAATTATAAGAGTGTTACAGGATTAATGAGTTAGTATACCTCTCCCCTTTTCTTTATTATTTATGGATTTGAATTCCGTTTTTTTTTAGTATATGTTAATCATCTTTAATGGAAGATAGCTATCTGAAAAGACTCTACTCGACTTAACAGGAGAAATAAGATGAAAGCCTTCAAAAAAATCATTATCGTGGCTTTTTCACTCCTTATTCCTTTTCTTCTCCAGGCAGCAGAATTTCAGGTTAAAGTCATAAAAAGCGAAGATGACCTACCTGAAAAATTTTGCAGTCACTGGGAAAAAGGAGACTTTCTTATTTTTAACGGAAAGAACCTAGCCCTAATCGGTGGAGCCAAGAGACGTTTAAAAAACCTGACTAACTATCCGACAGGCGACGCCATGGGCAGTATTATAAGTTTCGTCCCTGCAGGAAAAAAAATAGTAAGCAACCTGAATATCGGATCACCTTACATCAGGATAAAGAGAAAAAGAGAATATATAACCTACACCTCAGTTAAACCTTTAAAAGAGACTGCCCAAAAAGCGGCTCTTGCTTTTGAAGCCGCGGCTCTTTACGAAGGGAAAAAAGGGGAAAAAGCCCGGATCAGGACTCGCTATCATTTTTCCCCTCTTGAAGGAAGAATTGACGTCACTTCAACCATAACTAATACGGGAAAGAAAACGTTCGAAGATCTGGATTATGATCTCTATTTTTATGCATTTAACCAGTACTATTTCAGCCCTTTTGACAGAAAGAAACATCCTGACTTAAGGTTCAGAGTTTACCAGAAAAAAGGACATTATTTGGGCTGGCTCAATATGAATCCTCTTCAAGAGAAAGAAAAATCTGTTAAAGAAGACGAAGAATCTCCTCCTATACCAGGAACACTAGCTCCTAAGGAAATATTTGAAATTCGCCACATTCTGCTCGTGGATATTCAACATGAAAACTTACTACAAAAGATCTATAAAATTTTTAACGTAGAGCCAGAAGAAGCGTTCATTCATTTTAAGGATTTCAGTGGCAGTACCATGGAGGTCATTGTCAAAGATGCTTATTCCTCTTCTACCTTTTTCCGCTCCTTTCTGGAAAATCCTTTTTCCCTCAAAGTTCCTCTTCCCAAGGGCGCCTATAAGGCGAGAGCAAATTTCTTCCCGGCCGTCTGCGAAGAGCTCCTTGTTGTCGGATTAGAAGATGAAAGTTCATGCGTTCTTCAAAACCTCCCGCAGGGGAAGGTGAAAGTAAAAATTGTAAACAGCAAAGGAGAATTTGTGCCCGGGAAGGTCACTTTTATCGGCCTTTCGCCGACTAAAACTCCCTATTTTGAACCCGAGAATCCTGTAAAGAGCGGAAGAAAATGGGAAACTTCCAAAAATTCCTGTTTTCCTCAAGAAGAAGGGAAGGAAGTGAAATTGCCTGTAGGAACCTATCTTGTCACTGCTTCAAGAGGGCCGGAATATTCTATAGACAAAAAAGTCGTCGAAATATTGAAGAATGAGCAGCAAGAGTTGATCTTTTGCATAGATAGGGTATTAAAGACTCCAAATCTCATCTCAGTCGATCCTCACATGCACACCGATCAATCAGACGGAAGAGTTCGAATTTCTGAAAGAATAAGATCCGTTGTAGCCGAGGGGATCGACGTGGCTGTAGCGACTGACCACAATAACATCACGGATTATTTTCCAACGCTTAAGAGACTTGGCCTGAACAAATATTTAGCAGTCATATATGGGAGTGAAGTGACCGTCTCAGGCTTAATCCATTACAACACTTACTCATTAAAATTCAGACCAGAGGAAGAATACAACGGCGCAATCTACCCTGGCGTCGACGAAGCCTCCCTCCTCTTTGAAGCAAGCCGGAAAAAAGATCTCAAAGCCATTCTTCAAGTAAATCATCCAAGATCAGGGACCTTAGGTTATTTCAATACCTATCTACTTGACCTTGAATCCGCAGCCTTTGCTCGAGTGAATTTCGATACGTCCTTTGATGTCCTGGAAATAATGAATGGACCTTATTATTATTCCTCCAATTTTTGGGCGATTGAGGATTGGCTTCATCTTTTAAATAGAGGTTACTACTTCCCTCTCATCGGCTCTTCTGACTCCCATTCAATAGACAGGGGAGAACCAGGTTACTCTCGAACATATATTATGTATGAGGGAGAAGAGGGCGATAACCTGAAAGGGGACGCCCTTGCTCTTTCCATAAAGAAAGGGCGCTCTTTTGCCAGCAACGGTCCCCTAGTGGAGTTTAAAGTCAACGATAAATACCGCTCAGGCGATTCCTTTACGTCCTCAGCCGGAAAAGCCGAGGTTTGGATTAGAGTTCAAAGCTCGCCCTGGGTAGCAGTGGATGAAGTGAGATTAATCGTGAACGGAGAAAGGAAAATTATTTTTCCAATCAAGACTGCAAGAGAGGACATTCAAAAATTCACAGAACAAATCAGTTTGAAACTGAAGAAGGACTCCTACATAGCTGTAGAAGTCCTGGGCAAGAAGTCTCTCTACCCTGTCTTACAACAATATTCCAAAAAGGGGCTCTTAAAGGATGCAGCCCTCCCTTACGCTCTGACAAACCCGGTGTTTATTGATGTGGACGGAAACGGGAAGTTTGACCCTCCTCTGCCTGGAAAAATCAAGTTGCGTTCTGACATTCCAGAACCAAAAAAATTAATACAGCGCTATTAATCAGATATGAATGAGAGGAGTAAAAGTTAATAACTTAGGAAAGATCATCAATAGGAAAGGATAACACGATAATCCTCGGCTGCCTGGTGATGCATATTTTACCTCTACTCGATTGAATGAAAAGCAATAATAATCTTTCAGGCCTTTCTCCTGCAAAGTCCCGTGAAATACGTTTTAGAATCAAGACATTATTATTTGCTCTTCAGATTATTGTAGTAGCTGCTCTCCTTGTGGTCTGGCTGAGTTCTGAGTCTATTCAGAAGAGCAAAAATTTGTGGGTTCTCTTCATCTATAGTTTTCCTTCTCAATTTTTAATCCCTATTGTCCCTCATGAACCTGTTCTACTCTATTTTGGCAAATTCTATCCTCCTTTAACGGTTGCCTTGGTAGACATAGCTGGCACATTGCTGACCGAGGCCCTCAACTACTCAGTATTTAAGTATATAATTGATACAAACTTTTTCCAGAAAGTGCGTTACAGAAAAACTGTTACCAAAGTAGTTGAACTATTCAACAGAGCTCCTTTTATCGCTCTTTTTGTGGCAGGATTCACTCCCGTACCATTCTATCCTTTCCGTTTCTTGGTTGTCATGGCGCATTACCCTATCTGGAAATACCTTCTGGCTGTTTTTCTCTCGAGAACTCCTCGTTTTTATGTCCTTGCCCTTATAGGTTACGCAATCAAAATTCCCGATTATTTGATAATCGCAATTTTTATAATTCTTATCGCCTCAGCCAATATTCCTCTTTTGAGGAAATTTTTTAAAAAAAGACAAAGAAATAAAACATATGCCTCTTAAAGCTTTGGTTACTGGAGCAACTGGTTTTATCGGGAGCCATCTGGTTCAAAGCCTGGTCGAAGAAAATTGGGATGTGACCTGTCTTATAAGGTCCAAAAGTAGGACCGATTTTCTCCAAAAATTCCCTGTCCGTTTTGTCCAAGGCTCTGCGACTGACATAGATAGCTTGGGGAAGGCGGCCAAAGGTCAGGATTATGTCTTCCATCTGGCGGGGCGAATTCACCCAGCAAGCCGTGCAGTCTATGATATAGCAAATCATCAACTGAGCAGGAATTTAGTCCAGGCATGCCTCAGGAAAAATCCATCCCTCAAACGTTTTGTTTACATCTCGTCTATATCCGCAGCCGGTCCCTCTCTTCCAAATTTTTACTCTGATGAAAACCAGGCTCCTTCTCCTGTTTCAGAGTACGGCCGAACCAAACTCAAAGGAGAAGATGCCGTCCGTGAAGTATGGGATCTCATCCCGGCCACCATTATTCGCCCTCCCAACGTATACGGTCCAAGGCAGCAGGAAACTGAACTTCTGATAAAACTTATCAGTAAAAGGATTGTGCCCCTTCTCAAAGAAAAAAAAGAAACAACCAGCCTCATTTATGTCATAGACCTCATACAAGGTATACTCCAGGCAGCTCTTTCGCCAAAAACTAAAAACCAGGTCTATTATTTAACTGACGGAAAAGGCTATTCCTGGCGTAAAATTATTCTCACTATAAAAAAAGTTGTTATAGGAGAGTCTTTCTTTTTTCCTCTTCCTGAGGGATTAATTTCTTTTGCAGCTTGGCTCGTTGATATGCTCAAGAAGACAAGGCTTATAAAATCCTATTTCGGGCGAAAGCTCTGGCGGGCCATGACACAAACTCCCTGGCTTTTTTCTTCATCCAAAGCAGAGAAAGATTTCGGTTTCCGCACCAGTTACAGCCTGGAAAATGGAATCAATGAAACAGTGAATTACTATCGAAAGTGACTCCGCGTATCCATAAGATCTGATCCCTCCTGATAATAACATCGTGGGGGTCTGATTCATCAATCCCACATTTTTTATCTTCTGTAGGGGCTTGATTCATCAAGCCCACCTTATAATTATACACAAATAATTGATTTGTATTCTGTAAGGGCTTGATTCATTTGTAGGGGCTTGATTTATCAAGCCCACCTTATGATTATGCGTAAGTCATTGATCCATATACCGTAGGGGCTTGATTTATCTTGTGTAGGTGTTTGATTTATCAAACACACCTTATGAGGTAAAAGGAATCGCACATGAGCTAAAATGCAATAGTAACTCGATTAGTTTTTGACTTAAATATATCGAGATGCTATAAGTTCAAAGTTGGGCTACGAATGAACGAAAACATTTTTTCCTCACAAGAAATTTCCTGCATCGTCAACCCGCAGGCAGCAAACAAAAAGTGGAAGAGAAGAAAGAAGCTTAGAAGCTATCTCCAGAAAAACCTGCCATGTCGAATCATTGATTTTCAAGGAAGCAAAGAAGGAACCATTGAAATGGCCAAGAAACAAAGTCTGACCCAAAAGATCATAGTGGCCGTGGGCGGAGATGGGACAGTTGCCGATGTCATCCAAGGCATCATCGAAGCACGAAGAGAGAAGGATATCATCTTAGGAATCATACCCTTTGGAAGCGGAAATGCTTTCCGAAAATCCCTGGGCATTCCTAAAAGTGTAAAAAAGGCCATAAGGCTCCTCAAAGAAGGAGAAGAAAAAACAATCGATCTTATAGATATCGAAGGAAAAGTGACCGGAATTGCCAGTATCGGAGCAACGGCCAAAGTCACCCAGGAAAAACTTCAACATAATATTCAAGGCTTCTTAGGCCATATTTTAGCCTCAAGGATCATGCCCTCATTACCCAAAACAGAACAGCAAATAGAGCTCTTCGATGGTATTAGCGATAACGGAGAGCAATTTGATAAAAAAACTTTAAACCTTAGCCTTTATGAGTGTGTGGTAGGGAAAACAATCTATTTTGGCTATAACTGGAAAGTTTCTCCCAGAGCCAAGATCGATGACGGATTTCTCGATATTACTCTATATGAGACAAGTGGATTAAAATACTTGTTATTTTTTCCTCTCATCTATTTCGGCCTTTATCAAAAAACACAAAAACATTTTAAAGCAAAAAAAATGATAGTTCGGGGTAAAAATCTTCCTGTCCAGTACAACGGCGAATTTCTGGGGATGAAGGATAAGTTTGAATTTAGAGTTCTTCCTCGAGCCCTGAAAATAATCGGTGCAAAAGACGATAAAAAGTAGTCATTATTCATCAAAGATTTGATGAGTTAAATCCTTATAATTTAAGGTGGATTTGATGAATCAAACCCCTACAATAGAAGGTGGGCTTGATAAATCAAGCCCCTACATAAGATAAATCAAACGCCTACGATTCAATTCCACAATCATCAAGAGTGCAGGATTGATTTTCTTTATCCATTAATACTAAAAATCTCTAAGTTGGTCTATAAAAAATACAAAAAAAATGATAGTCTTACTGGTCATGACCAAAAGAAAAATTCCAATTTCTCTTCTCCTCTTTTTTATGGCCGGACACTCTTTTATTTTTGCCTCTAACCTCGAGACGTTCGGGTATTATGAGAATCGGTTTTTTATACTCAGCAGCGGCAAGCTGAGCCTCCAAGATATCAGTGAGAATTTTTCCTTGGGCGATTATAACCGTCTCCGCCTTCAATTCAGGTCTTCGTTATCAGAGAACATATCATTGAATCTTGCAGTGGATTTCTTCACTTTCCATGGAATTATCAGTAGCCCCTTGGGAGTGTACGAGAACTCCGATCGGTCAGACACGACTCATACTCAGTTAGACAGGGCGTACATCGATCTTTACTTTCCTGGATTCGACATCACTATCGGAAAACAGCGAGTCGCCATAGGCATCTCCCATCTCTGGGCACCGCTGGACCTGTTCAACAGAGTAAATATCTTCGAACCCGCTGAGGAAAAACCTGGAGTGAATGCCATCAAGGTTTACGTTCCAATCGGGCAAACATCGAGTCTAACTGGAGTTTTTTCGCCTGAAGATAATTTCAACTCTTCAAAATCGGGCCTCAGAGCACAAACCCAAATTGCCGGTGTGGATGCGGCTTTGACGTTTATCAGTTGGGGAACGCGAAATCAAACCATTTACGGCCTGGACCTCCGCGGTGAAAACTTCATCGGCTGGTGGGTAGAGGGAGGCTATTTTTCATCTCCCGGAGAGAAAAACATGAAGCTTGTTGTCGGGTTCGATTATACTTTTCCGTTTAAAAGCGGAATCTACTGGCTGAATGAATTCTTCTATGATGAGAGTGGAGAAAAAGACAGCGGTCAGTATGACTTCGATAGGCTTTTTACAGGAGAGAGCTTCACTCTAGCTCGAGAATATTATTTTTCCGCTCTGCAGTTTCCTTTTATCGGCCTTCTCTCTTTAAGCACAACTTATATCGGGAACTGGACAGACGGCTCATATATCTTCAGCCCTGGCCTTCGGTACGAGCTTACCCAAAATGTAACTTTGAATCTGGGCATATTCTTTTTGATGGGCAGAAAAGGAGGAGAATTCAACAGGGAAGGGGCAAATGATGTATTCTATATCTGGCTTAAAATGAATTTTTAATAAATGGAGCAAGACATGTCTATCGCTAAACTGGAAAACATTCACAAAGTTTACCATATCGGAAAAATCGACTTCCCAGCCCTGAGAGGAATCTCCTTCTCTATCGAGGAAGGAGAATTTCTATCGATCGCCGGTCCTTCAGGCTCAGGAAAAACCACAATCCTCAATCTCCTCGGCTGTCTGGATAAACCCAGCCAGGGAAAAATCTTCTTGGAGGAAAAAGACATCACCGCTCTTCCGACATCCAAATTGGCGGATGTGCGGCGGAAAAATATCGGCTTCGTCTTCCAGACGTTCAATCTTATTCCTGTTCTGACCGCCATGGAGAACGTGGAATTCCCGTTGATCCTGGAAGGTCAGCACGATCCCAAAGAGCGACGCCAGGTAACGGAGGATATTCTCACTGAAGTTGGGTTGAAAGATTTTCTTCACCGTCGCCCCAACGAGATGAGCGGCGGCCAGCAACAAAGAGTAGCTGTCGCTAGGGCATTGGTTAAAAAACCAAAACTAGTTCTGGCAGATGAACCTACTGCCAACCTGGACTCTGTGACAGGCGAGGAGATACTCCAACTGATGCTCGAGCTAAACCAGAAAACATCAACCACTTTTGTCTTCTCCACACACGATAAGATGGTCATGGATTTCGCCCGAAGGATTATCAGGCTCCGAGACGGGAAAATCGAATCTGACCAGAAGGTTAACAAGAAATGAAGATGCTGTTTAAGCTCGCGTTCCGGAATGTCTTCCGGTACAGAAGACGCACGATCATCACCTTCTCCGCTATATCTTATGGTCTGGGCTTGATGGCCGTAGGAATCTCCCTTTATAACGGAGTCGACACGCATGCCATGGATAACATCATCAACAGCCAGACAGCTCATCTCAAGATCTTGGCCGCCGGATACTTTGAAAAAAAAGATGAAGTTCCTCTTGAATTCACCATCGACGAACCTCAGGAAATAAAAAGCCTACTGAAAAATAACCGGGATATTCAAGGTATCGAGAGTCGCGTCCTCTTCCAAGCAAGCATCATCTCCGGCATGGATGAGCTTCCCTGTATGGGTGTGGCCATCGAGCCTGAAATCGACCCGCTGGTATTTAAAATAAAAGACTCCATTATAGACGGACGCTTCCTGGAACCGTCGGAATCGAAGATCATCCTGGGCAGCGGGCTAGCCCGGGATCTAGGCCTGAAAGTCGGAGACGATTGCACTCTCAGGATTTTTTTCTCCATAGAAGATTTTATCTGGAATGCGCTCGACCTTGAAATTGCTGGGATTGCCAAAACCGAAAACCCGATGGTCAACCGAGGGACCGTATTCATTCCCCTCTCCCTCGCTCAGGAAGCCTTAAGCCTAGAAAACAGCGTGACTGAGCTTGCGGTTCGGATTGAAGACAGGAGGCGACTTCTTGAGGTAAGGGAGTCCATTGAGGGTCGACTGGCGAGCTTGAGCAAAGACTATGAGGTCGTGAGCTTCGAAGAATACGCATCTGACTTCAAAGAGCTGATGAGGATGAGAAGCAGAATGCAGGCCCTTATCCCTCTGATGATGATCCTGATCGCCACCCTGGGAATCGTGAATACCATGCTCATGGCAGTCATGGAGCGGACGCGTGAAATCGGGATGCTGGCCGCGATGGGCATGCGGAAAATGGAAGTCATGCTCGTATTTATCTTCGAGGGCGCTCTCATCGGTATTTTTGGCTCTTTTGCGGCCTGCGTCATCGGGGGTTTGGGGGGGTGGTGGCTGGAAGCCAAGGGATTTAGTCTAGCCTTTTTGGGAGAGGAGATAGCCGAAATGGTGTCGTTTCTCCCTATGGAAGTGTACAAGGGGGATTTGACAGCAGGAACACTGATTTTTACTTTTATTTTAGGAACCGTTATCTCTATACTGGCTAGCCTTTACCCAGCCTATAAGGCTGTCAAGCTCGACCCGATTCAGGCATTGAGGCACGTGGGATGAAAAAGTTCATTAAATTAGCCTGGCGGAACATCTGGAGAAATTGGCGCCGGACAATTCTGACCTCCCTGGCTGTGGCCTTTGGAATGGTCTCCATCATCTTCACCAACAGCTATATTGAAGGTGTCAGCGAAAGCGTCTATAGAAGCCTGATAGAAACAGAACTCGGGCATGTAAAAATTGTCTCCAGAGAGTTCCTGAGGCTGGAAAGAGTCATGCCCAGGGAGCAGCTCGTTTATAACGCCCAGAGCATTGAAAACGGCATTTCTTCTCTTCCCGGAATATCCAACATAACGGAAAGGATCAAATTCCGTCTCATCCTCTCCTCCGAAGACGAAAACGAGCCTGCTCTAGGCGTAGGCATCAACCCAGAGAAGGAGAAAAACCTTTTTGATTTAAGACAATATTTGATCCAGGGGAGTTACTTTCAAGATTCATCGGCAGAAATGCTCATCGGTGACGGTCTAGCTAAAAAATTAGAGGTAGGCCTCGGCGACGAGCTCCTGGCTGTGACCACGGATATCAACTACTCCACTTACGCTTTGAGCTTCACCGTGGCCGGAATCTTCAAGACTGGGTTTACCTTCATGGACAAAAATCTTATCTACATTCCTATCGAAAAGGCCCAGGAAATGCTCGATTGCGATGGAGCCGCGCACGAAATACTGCTTCTCCTTGAGGACGCAGAGACAGCAACGGAAATTTCTTCTGAAATCCTGACCTTCCTCAAAGAGAGCGGATTGGAGGATACCCTCACCGCTGTCCCCTGGCAAGACAACTTCTTTTTGACCTATCTGCCTTTTGCAACAGTCGCCGTGGGCAGCATCTTGTTGATCATCATGCTTATCGCTGCCCTGGTGATCCTGAATACTATGCTCATGGCTGTAGTGGAAAGAACCCACGAGATCGGGATCATCAAATCCATGGGAATGAGGAATGGAGGGATTGTGGCTTTGATCCTGGTTGAGGCTACGTACATAGGCCTTTTGGGCGTGTTCATAGGAGGTTTGATCGGAAGCGGTCTATCATTGCTGGCCCAGAACACCGGGCTGAATTTCACACGGATGATGGAAAAAATGGAATTCGAGATCGCCTTCTTTTCCCCCATCATCTATCCCAAGTTCAGCCTCGGGATTCTCGCTGGTGCGGCGGTTTTCTGCCTGGCAACCACACTCTTCGCAGCTATATACCCGGCCCGGAAAGCCTCGCGAATGGAGCCAGTGGAGGCTCTGCGAACAAGCATGAAATAATAATCGATAAAAATGTAGGGGCTTGATTTATCAAGCCCACCTGCTTATTTGAATGGAATGAAGAAATTTGTAGGGGCTTGATTTATCAAGCCCACCTTATTATTTGAATGAAGAAAAATGTGTGTTTGATAAAACAAGCACCTAAAGAATATGAATTGAGCATAACATGCCAAATATACGATTCAAGCGATAAAATCTATAATAAAATAAAAGGTAACTAGCTATGAATAAAGTATTTTTATTTCTATTGATCATTTGTATCGCGGTGACTTGTGGGAGAGCCGGGGAGGATTTAACGGCAGAAGAGATACTTGCCATGAGAGATCAAAACATGGTTTTCAAAACCGCTTATTCAGAAATCGACATGATCATCACCATAAAAAAGAGGATTATCGAAAAAAAACTCACGAGCTACACAGAAGGAACAGAAAAATCTTTTGTTGAATTCCTGAGTCCTGCAAGAGACCGGGGAACAAAAATGTTGAAAATCGGAAAAGTTCTTAAAATATATTTTCCCTCTGCAGAGAGGGTGATGCGCCTTTCAGGCCACATGCTGAGGCAAAGCATGATGGGATCAGATTTCTCCTACGAGGACATGACAGAAACAGCCGAAGAGCTAAGGAAAGAATATGATGTCAAGCTTCTGGGAGAAGAGGTCTTTGGTGGGGCTCAATGTTATGTATTGGAGCTTGAGTCCAAAATTGAAAATAAAACTTATTTTTTTATAAAAATCTGGGTGGACAAGGAAAGATTTATCGGCTTAAAAGTGGAATTTTACGCCAAAAGCGGAAAACTCTTAAAGGTCCTTACTGTGGAAGACATTAAATCCTTCAAGAACAGATTTTACCCCACAAAAGTCACGATGGAAGATAAATTAAGGAAAAACTCCAAAACTGAGATGATAATCAAACGTATCGAGTTTGATCTTCTCATTCCTCGAGGGACATTCACTGAAAGAAACTTAATGCGCAGGTGAAATAAACTCTCAGCGGCTCCTTGAAGAAAAAGGCATTAGGATTGCCCCATGAGTAAAATCACCGTAGACCTCAGCTTTTCCCTGCAAGAAAAGAAGGCCTACCAGTGCCCCTGTGGCAGCATCCAGCTCGTGGCCCGAGCATTCTATCTTCAGACCTGATATCCCTAGCTTTCTAAGTCCCTTCTTCAATCCTGAAAGACTATGTTTGGCTCGAGGAATTCCCCAGATATCTTGGGCACCACCCGGATAAACCTCAAGAACTTGAAATCCATCTGCTTCCAGAAGACTCCGAAGTCTAATTCCCCTCTTCGTCAGGTCTCTCATCGGCCCCAGCGTGATCGGGAAAAAAGGGATTCTCCTGCGTTTCAACTCTTCATCGCAGGGACGAAAATGAGATCCTGTGGTTTCGTCAATAGAGCTTCTTCCGGGAGGAAGAGTCAGAGGAGCATCGATGGCCACAAGGTCTGGCTTCTCTTCTTGGATGCAGCTCAAGATATCTTCATCAGAGTAGAGGAGTGAAGTTCTTGCTCTTAATCCTTTCAGGATGCATAATCCAGTCGGGCGGTGAGCAACGCCTGCTAAATCAACGCCTGCGACGAGAAAATTTTTCATTTTAACTTTATTCCCTGCTATATCATCCGGGCTGCCTGAAGTCAATAAGCCTCATCGAGATGGAAGAATCTTTTTTTCGTAAAAAAGGGGACGTGCTGCTTTTTCTGTATGAAATGTCGATGAGTAAAGACAGTCCTCTTCCTTCCAGAAAAAGTAGCCTGTCTCCTTTTTTCAATCACGGGAAAAAAGATGATTACTATCGAGATAATCGCCTTAGTAATATGGTATAATTACTAAGGATACGAACTTCAGAGCCCAGGAGGAGAGATGAAAAAGAATCTTGTCTTAATCATTACCGTTTCTTTGTTGTTATCCGGTTGTGCACCCCACATCCACCTCGATTTTCTTGGAAAAGAGGAAATTCACGAAGTGCTCCTTATCAAGAGTCCGGCTAAAGAAAAAATCCTCATCCTTGATGTCGCGGGTCTCATCAGCACCACCCTTAATCCTGGATTGTTCGAAAGAGAAGGGGATATCCTCTCGAGAGTTTATTACAGGCTGGAGAAAGCCTCAGAAGATAAAAGGATTAAAGCGTTAATCCTGCGCCTGGATACTCCGGGCGGGGAAGTCACAGCAAGCGATATTCTTTACAACGAAATTATAAGATTCAAAGAGAAAAACCGCATCCCTGTCGTGGGCTTAATGATGGGGCTGGCCGCATCCGGGGGGTATTATGTCGCTTCAGCCTGTGACCATATCATTGCCCATCCTTCAACAATCACCGGGAGCATCGGTGTTATTTCAATTTTTCCCAACCTTCAGGAGCTCTTTACGAAAATCGGAATAAAGGTAAATGTCATTAAATCAGGAGAGATGAAAGATTCAGGAAGTGCCTTTAGAGATTTAACCGAAGAAGAGAAAAAGATTTTTCAAGATGTCATCGATGAACTGCACAACAAGTTTCTTGATGTGGTCTACCAAAAAAGGAAAGACTCGCTTTCCTTGGAGGAGCTAAAAAAAATAGCGGATGGCCGGATTTACACTGCCACTCAAGCCCACGAGCTAAGATTGATCGATGAAATTGGCTATTTTGATTCGGCTTTGAAGAAAGCTCTTTCTCTGGCTGACATTAAAGATGCAAAAGTTATCGCTTATACCTATTATCCTAAGAGAAAAACAAATATCTACGCCACAAAACTAGAGAAGTCTTCTCTGTTTGAAGGGAAAAGCTTTGAAGATATGCTTCGCTCTCTAAAAAGTGGCTTTTATTATCTCTGGTTGCCGCAGGTTTCTAGGTAATATAACAGCTCTCGCGGGAGAAGCTCTAACAAGAAAGGGGCAACTTAATCTCTGGTGATTGGTCGTATTTTATAAAATCAAACTAATTCGAATTTCTAAAATTGTGGGCTTGATGAATCAAGCCCCTACAAAAGAAATTAAATCACTACAAAAGAAATCAAGTCCCTGCATATAATAAAAAATGTGTTTTTGATTAATCAGATCCCTTTGAATAATCAAAAGGTGGGCTTGATGAATCAAGCCCCTACAAATTAAATCAAGCCCCCTCAAGATAAATCAAATCCCTGCAATTTAATCTATTTGCTAATCTTGGCTTCAATTTCAAAAGCTGGCGGATTTAAAATATGTATTTTAACAGAACAACCATCCACAGCTTTGATCACAGCGTTTTTATACTTCTCAGGAAACTCGGAAGGAAGTTGAATCTCGATTGATATTTTCTCTATCATCTTTGTCTCTGGGCTCCTGCTCGTCCTCATTATTAGGGATGCTTTTTCAGCAGATATCCCTCGCTTGTTGCAGAAAGCAAGAACATAATAGCCAGCACAGGTAGCAATAGAGGCCAGAAACAAATCAAATGGGGAAGGTTCCGAGCCCTCACCATCTTGGTATGCTGGCTGATCGGTTTTTATGACAAATCCTTTGTATTCGGCTTCCACCCGCACACCACCCGGGAAGGAAACGTTCATTTCTCGATCCATATCTTTCCTCCTCTCCGCTTATTATTTTACAGTTTGCCGGATAACAGCTTTCGAAAAAATAGCGAGCAACAATTTCCTATCTTTTGATGTCAAAGCGAATCTTCCAAAAAGGTCATAAATCATTTCTGTCATATGGCGTTTGTTTGTGCTGTGAATAAAATTACTCTCCTCCAATTTGAGAAGAATAAGGCGTATGCATTCCTCCTGTTCCTTTCGGGAAAGAGGCTTTTCTCTTGTAGCCTCAACTTCTTTAAAATAACCAAAGGCGAATATATGAAACAGGGTCAGGAGCACAGCAGAAGCAAGGTTATAAGAAGGCTGTCGTGTGGCTTGGGGAATCACAAACCTGAAATTTGAGGAGCGCAGCTCCTCTGAAGTCAGGCCTGTCCTTTCACTTCCAAACAGAAGCCCGATCTTTGTAGAGGCGGGAAATTGAAACATTTTTTCCACGGCATCCTTTAGTGAAACAGAAGGAAAATTCTTCCTTATCTTCGAGGTGGAAGCAAAAATTATATCCAGATCAGACGTCGCTTCGTTCACGTCAGGATAAAATCTGGCTCTCTCCAGTATATCTCGGGCATGAACTGCAGTCACATAGGATTTCTTGTCTAAGTTCTTAACGCCCACAAGCCTTAATTTATCAAATCCTGTATTTTTCATATTTCGAGCGACAAGGCCGATATTTTCTGGATTTTTAGGACGGACAAGAACAACAGTGAATTTCATCTTCTGATTAGTTTTGTTTGTCTGGCTGACAAGAATCTTTTTAATTATCTTGGTCGCTTTCTTTCTTTTCTTTCTCTTTTTCCATGCTTTTCTTCTTTCTCTTTTTCCTCCTTTTTGGCTCTGGCATTTCTTCGGTTATTTTTTTGCCAGACTCTCGCTTTCTATCCAGTTTACCGTTAAATCAATAATCACCTTTAGGTCATTTAGATCTTTATCCCCCCATTTTCTATAATAATGACTTTCCCCGTCACTAAGCCATGCTGCCATTTTTGCACATTCTTTTATCCTTGGATCATCAATATATTGTTCAACACAATCAAGCAAGCTCTTATTTTCTATTTCTTCCTTTTCATCTTTTTTTTCATGGATTAAATAGTCTTTTATTAAAAATTCAATAGCCCTCCTAAAGCCTGGGCCATAGATATTCTTTAGTCTCCTTTGCTCTGCTATTCGGGCTTCATTATAAACTTCACAGAATTGAGCTGATATGTTTGCTATCGTTTCAGAAAAAACCTTCTCTTTAACTCTTATAGGCTCACTGCTACTGTAATAGTATTCAATCTCCACCTGACTTCTTTCATCTGCTGTCGAAGTGCGATAGTAAGCAATGAAAAGCTTTTGACAGTTCTCTTTTGGGCACTCAAATACTGCTTGTAGGCCTCTATTATCCACCGATGCGTACCTGTAGACAGGTTTTATACTACTGTGGCATAAAGGACAAAAATCTTGAATCTTATTTACTTTGAAATCCTTTTTATGTAAGGCGAGGTCAATCTCGTATTCTGCTTTTATGGTTGTAGTCATCAATCACATCCTTGATCAGAGATTTATCCAGGCGAGTACTACCATTTTACATTAGTCCCTCCTTGAAAAGCAACGAAGAGATCGATGGTAATTAATGTGTGGTTTTTCTGCCCCCGACAAACTAAAAACTATCTATCAGCGCTATTCCAGCAAGATTGATTAATAATTCTAACTAATACTTCCCCGTGCTTCCAAATCCTTCTTTTCCGCGCGACGTGTTCTCCAGTTCATCTGCTTCGACAACCTTCACCTCAGTAACGGGCTGGACTAAGAGCTGAGCAATCTTCATCCCTTTTTCGATAAGATAAGGCTCGTTTCCGAGGTTCACCATAACAACCCGGACCTCCCCCCTGTAGCCTGAATCGATAACTCCTGCTAACCGATGGACTCCTTTAAGGGAGATGCCACTCTTATCCCAGACCAACCCTACGTAGCCTTCTGGAACAGCCACTCTAATCCCTGTGGGAACAGGCTTGACATCTCCTGCTTCTAAAACACAATCTACAGAAGAGAAAATATCCAATCCAGCATCCCCCTTATGCTGATAAAGGGGGAGTTTAGCATCCTCATGAATTCTTTGAATTTTGAGTTCCATGGTTCAAACGCCTTCGATTCTGACTTCTGAAAAATAGGGCTCAGCAATCTTGGCTAATCCCTGAACCTCTTCGCGACGATAAGGCTTTTTTTGAAGATAATGACTATCCATGGTGTTTAAGGGAACGAATTGCTGTAGCTGGAAAATATTTGCTCCATCGAGCATCTGACAGATTTTTTTGATATCTTCCGGTCCTACAAGACCAGGTACCAAAGTGGTCCGGAATACATACCCAAGGCCTGAATTTTTGATGATGTCAACGCTTCGGACAATGTCCTCTTGATTCACCGTGGCTCTGGTTACCTCTCGATATCGCGTTAACGGAGCCTTCACATCCATGGCGATATGATCAATGAGTCTCTTCTGAATGAGATCTTCAAGCCTTGAAGGAAAGGAGCCATTTATGTCGACCTTCACTAAAAGGCTCCTATCTTTTATGAGAATAAGCAAGGTTTCTAGATCATCATGAAGCAGTGGTTCTCCGCCGGAAATACAGATGCCCTCAAGCCAGCCTTTTCTCAAATCAAGGAAGCTGAGGAAATAATCCAAGGGAAACGTGGGCAGAATCTCCGGCCGAAGCACCAGATCCGCATTGTGGCAAAAGGGACATCTGAAGTTACATCCGCCCAAAAACACAGTTGAGGAAATATGCCCTGGAAAATCTTTCGGGGCAAATTTTTCTAGGCCTTTGATCTCAACCAATCCTCTAGCTCCGTACGGTTATTTAACACGGTAACAACTTCTCCATTCTCCTGAAGGACTAAGGTGGGGATGATGATTGCTCCTTCATCATCTCGTTTGAGAAAGTTTAGAAACTCTCTTATTTTCAGCCTGTTTTCTTTAAAAACAAGGTTACATTCCCGTACCTTAAAATCAGCCCCTCCTAAATATTTCTTTATTTCGTCGCATTTTGAACAATTTGGATAGGTAAAAAGGAAGTATTCCATCGTCTAACCTATCTTTGAGTAAGGAGTTCTTTCTTGGAATTCCTGCTGCTTGCCGTCGTTCCAGGTGCTAACGGGCCTCAGGTAACCCACTATCCTGGAGTAAACTTCTGTCTCTTCGTCGCATTCAGGACATTTGGGGAACTCTCCCTTAACATATCCATGATTCGGACAGACGCTAAAAGTGGGAGTGATACTGAAATAGGGGAGTTTTGTTTCAGCAATCTTCCTGACTAATTTTTTGCATGTTTCCTTGTCAATTGCTTCGGGGAGAAAGGAATGAAATATAGTCCCCCCTGTATAAAGCGGCTGAATATCCTTTTGATGCTCCACAGCTTCGAAGATATCTCGAGTTGCGTCCACGTTGAGCTGAGTTGAATTAGTGAGATAGGGATACTTATCTGTTCCTGCAGTGATGATGCTGTGGTATTTCTGTTTGTCAAGCCTTGCCAGGCGGTAAGAAGTTGATTCCGCCGGTGTTGCCTCCAAATTATAAATACTGCCTGTCTCTTCCTGAAATTCTTTGATGGTATCTCTCATGAATTCGAGCACTTCCAAGGTGAATTCCTTTCCTTCTGGAGTGCCGATTCCTTTTCCCAGAAAATTCAGACAGGCCTCATGCATGCCGCAAATACCGATGGTGGAAAAATGATTATCAAAATGACCAAGGTAGACCATGGTGTAAGGCATCATTCCTTTGGCCATCATGTTATTGACGACTTCTCTTTTCGTCTCGAGCGATTCTTTGGCTAATATCATTATATTCTTTAACCTGGCAAAGAACTCCTCACGCGAGCTTGCTTCATAACCAATTCTGTTGAGGTTTATGGTCACCACACCTACCGAACCTGTAGAATCTCCTGGTCCCCACATGCTGCCAGGTCTTCTCTGGAGTTCCCGCTGGTCAAGGTTTAAGCGACAGCACATGGCTCTTATGTCACCGGGATCCAGGTTTGTACCGATATAATTTTGAAAATAAGGGATTCCATACTTGGCCGTGACTTCAAACAGAAGATTGGCGTTCGGAGAATCCCAGTCAAAATCTTTGGTTAAATTGTAAGTAGGTATCGGAAAAGTAAAAACACGGCCCTTCTGGTCTCCTTTGAACATCAACTCCAGAAAAGCCTTATTGATCATATCCATTTCTTTCTGGTAATCTCCATAGGTCGAATCCTGCTCTTCTCCTCCGATAATAACATTCTTATCCTTCATGTCTGCGGGAACCGTCCAATCAAAAGTCAGGTTGGAGAAAGGAGTCTGCCATCCCCATCGAGAGGGAACGTTCAGCCCAAAGATAAGCTTCTGGATATCTTGTTTGACGCTTTCGAAGTCAAGGTTGTCGGCTCTAACAAAAGGGGCCAGAAGAGTATCGACACTGGAAAAAGCTTGAGCCCCAGCAAATTCTCCCTGCATTGTGCCGATAAAATTCACCATATGCAGAGTTGCCGTTTCCATATGTTTAGCAGGAAAAGAATGGACTTGATTGGGCACATGACCGAATCCTTTTTTGAGAAGGTTCTCCAGTGACCAGCCCGCACAATAGCCCACGATAGGGTAGGAAAGGTCATGGACATGGAAATCTCCTTCCATATGAGCCTTCTTGATTTTGTCTGAATAAAGCTGGTTGAGGGCGAAATTCGAAAGAACCTCGCCGGCCACTCTGGCATTCAGCCCTGAAAAACTCATCACGCCTTCGTTGCTGTTCTCTTTTATCTTCCAATCAGCATCATTGATGTAATCCTTGATTAGTCTCTCTAGATTGATACCAGTCTCCCTTGCCTCCCTGATCTCTTTGTGCCTTTCCCTATAAAGTATGTATGACTTAGCAATCTCATGATATCCCCGCTTCATAAGCACCATCTCTACGATGTCTTGGATCTGTTCCACAGAGGGAATGGTATAGCCTCCGAATTTTTCTTCCAGCATGAAAGTCACAATATCAGAGACTGTTCTGGCTGCGCCATTATCTGTAAGCCCGTGAGATTCCATCGCCTTATAAACTGCGTTTGTAATCTTATCCTGAACAAAGTCAGCAATATTGCCATCTCTTTTCTTGATTCTGGAAATTGTCCTCGGCATATGCCGCCTCCTCTATATATACAAAGAATTAATTGCTCTTTTTTTCTCATTCCCCAACAGAAAAACCCCAGAATTAACGCTCTCTAACCCCTTAAAAAAAAGAAATAGGGAATGAAAAAAATGCCATATGTTGTATATTCCTTGAATGAGAGATACAAAATATTGTATCTGCGACAAAAAATTTATACCCTACTATCTTCTTTGTCAAGTGTTTTTTTAAATTTTTTTATTTTTTTTCAATAAGTGCGGGTTTGATGGATCAAACCCCTACAATAAAAATATAATTTATCTTGTGTAGGCGTTTGATTTATCTTATGTAAGGGTTTAGGTTTATCCAGTGTACATGTTTGATTTATCTTATGTAGGGGCTTGATTTATCTGTAGGGGCTTGATTTATCAAGCCCACCTTTTTATCGTATTAATAAAGAGGTGATAAATGAGATCAATTGAAGTCAGGACTCAGGCAAGAGAAGAATTGGTGGATATAACAGCAAAAGTCAGAGAAGAGCTGGTTTCTACAGGTATTAAAGACGGAATCTGCTATGTCTATGTCCCCCACACAACAGCCGCAGTGACCATCAACGAGAGTGCTGATCCCTCTGTTAAAGAAGATATCCTCATGACTCTGAGAAAAATCGTCCCGGATTCCCTCCCCTACAAACACTCTGAAGGAAACTCCCCTGCCCACGTTAAAGCCTCTCTTATCGGCTCCTCGATCAAGGTTATCGTAGAAGAGAGACAGCTTTCTCTCGGGACTTGGCAGGGGATCTTCTTCTGCGAATTTGATGGTCCAAGAAATCGCAGGGTCTTTATAAAAACTTCTTCTTAAGAATCTAGGAAATTGCTTGTTAGAAGGACATAACTCACGAACGATGAAAATGGATTAAGGTTATGCTTTCTTAGGTTCAATATAGATAGGTTTGATAAATCAAATTCCTACATTACAAAAGGTGGGCTTGATAAATCAAGCCCCTACACAAAATGAATTATGCTCCTACACAAGATAAATCAAGCCCCTACATAAAACGAATAAAGATCCTACATAAGATAAATCATGCCCTTGCACAAAATGAATCATGCCCTTGCAGAATTGGATATTCTCTGACTAATTACCCTGCTACGAAGGGATTATCGCCAAAATCTATTTTTCAAACAGCAAGGCTTATCTTTAGGTTAGGGAACTTGCCTGGCATTAGATCCATCCACCTTGATCCTCTCTTCCAAAATCGGGATAATCTCCGGCGAAAGGAGAAAGCCTTCGATCTTCCGGGCCAAATTGTGCGCAGGAATGTCAGGCTTAAAAGGGGAAATAAGATCCTCGGCCAATCTCTTCTTCTGAATCTCAAACTCTGGATCATCTAGTCTTCTTGTCTCGTCATACACGGCTTGAATATGACTTTTCATCTCTTCTTCATCGATATCAACCCAAAGGGGAACATGAATTTTCATCGCTTCTAATGTTCTACTCAAAATTTCCTCTTTTCTTGTTTGGTACAAACGGGAAGGAATACGCCTGATCCTTTCTAAGCTTCTTATCTGGCCTTTGTAATTACTGGCTTGGCCTATACGCGCCTCTCCTTTAGGAGGAATGATGCAGGGGATAAACTCTTGAAGCTGAAAAATTTGATGGGATTCAAGTCCTTCTTCAATTTGTCTGGCTAAATCCCTTACACTTTCCTGCATCTCTAATCTTGCTTTCTTTATCTCTTTATCAAGACGGCGATAGTTCTGGACCACATCAGGAGGAATCTCTTTTCTCTCGCCAAGGTAACTCTTAATCTCTTTGAGAGACTCCTCCATCTTGTCCTGCTGGTAGAGGAGGGTAGCTATAAACCTTTCCCTCAATTTTTTGCTCTCTTCGGCACTTCTTAGAATCATTTCCATCTGCTCCTGCGTGAGATCTAAGCCGTTGATCAGGTTAAGCAACCTAATTTCCCTTTGCAGCTGCTCAGCTTTTTCTAACTTTTCTGCAGGAAACTTCGTAGGGCCCCCAAAAAGACCTATATTCAAAAAGAAAACCATTACCAGCCAAGAAATCAAAATTTTTTCCTTTTCCATGTCAACCTCCTAATAATTAGACAAAAAATAGAAAGAATTCTTTGTCTTAGTTCCCCTGAATAAAATTTAGAAAGAAAGTCCTATTTCCCTGAGAATGGCTTCAAGGTCGGTTTGAGGCCCCATGTGGATAGCGTTTATTCCTAGTTTTTCGGCTGCTTCGATATTCTCTTCTCTATCATCGATAAAGACGCATTCCTTTGCCGGAAACCCAGCCCTCTCCAAAGCTTTTCTGAAGATTTGTGGATGGGGCTTCATAAATCCAACCTCGAAGGACAGGACATATTCATCAAAAATCAAGATTTCAGGAAATTTCTTTTTAATGAAGCCATAGCGCATAATATCTGTGTTGGAAAGCAAGACAAGCCTGTAATTTCTCTTCAACCTTTTCATGATTTGAAGCACAGGTGGATTAAGAGAAAAGACATCGTTATAGATAGAGAAGAAGGTATCGTAATCTATGCGGGCTTCTAGTTCTTGTATGACTCGTGTATGAAAATCCTGGGGAGTTATCTCTCCTTTATCGAAGAACTCAACAAGGTCAAAATGAGCAGAGGCCAATTCTCGAATCTCTTCTTTTGAATAGGGAGAATAATTTGCAATCTTTTCGAAGAAAATATTATTGTCGAAAAAAATAATCACCTTGCCCAGATCAGAAAACACACACCGAATCATAGAATCACATCTTCCTCAAAGATGGGAGAGAGATTTTATAACAGAAACAAGGAAGGGAAGCAATATTTTGTGTCTGGGCTAGTTTATATGTGGGATTCCTTGAAGAGGCCTTGCCTCAATCTCCGGCCTGGGCAAGTTTTGTGGGAAGTTCAATTCCTGCTTTCTCTCTCTTATCAGCAAATTTCAGCAATAGAGAAAAGACAAGCCCAACAAAGCCCAAGCAAGCAAACATGATCATCGTATTCGTGAATTCTCCTCCCGAAAGATCCCTTATTTTTCCCGCAAACCAGGGGAAAATCGTTAATCCGATATTCTGGATGCAGGTCATCATGCCAAAAGCTGTACCCAGTCGCCTCTCCTCTACCATGATAGGTATCACAGGCCAGAGAGCCGCTGGGACCAAAGAGAAGGATATCCCTATCATGATCATGGGAATAACAGGATGAATATAGGTAAGCCCCAGCATTGAATGAGCGGGGACAAGCAATAGAGAGCCAAAAATCATCATGATTCCCCTTTTGCCGATTTTATCCACGAGAAGTCCCAAAAGAGGCGTGAAAATCATGGAGGCTGTAAAAATCATAGACGTGTAACGGCCCCCCAGAACAGCACTAAACCCGAATTTCGTCTGGAGTAATAAGGTTGAAAAAGCTGTAAAAGGGAAAATTGCAGAGTAAAAGGTCATGCAAAGCAGGCAAACAAACCAGTAAGAAGTCCTAAATCTATAAATATCTTGAAAAGAGAATTTTTCTGCTTCACTCTCTTTTTTCTCTTTCTTAAAATACTTTTCTTTGGACTTATCTATGCCTGAATAAACCAAGAAGAGAGTGAAGCTTACAAACATGATCACTGCCGATACCCAGATTGCCATTCGCCAGGAGCCGCTCCATTCTTGAATGTTAGCTGCAGAATTAAAGGCAGCAATAGTGCCAAGCCTGGCAATGGTTATGAGCATCCCAAAAGCAAAAGCAAGTTCTTTTCCTTTAAACCATCTGGAGAGAATTTTATCCATGGTTATGATGAGAGATTCTGAACCCAGGCCATATATAAATCTTCCTAGAAGCATTATCAAGAAAGTGGAGCCTGATGCTGTTATAATTACTCCGATAGCACAAAGAGCCGCAAATATTGTACCTGCTTTTCTGATACCGATTATGTCCAGAAAAATGCCTCCCAGAAGGACCATGATTATATTGGGAAGTGAATATACGCTGAAGAATAGCCCGAACTCTGCACTACTTATTCCCATTCCTTTTATGATAAAATCTGCAACAGGGCTTACCGCATCATAGGCATAATAGGAGCCAAAAATCACTAAACCCATCAACACCAGGATGAGCCATCTTAGTTTGAGGACCGTTTCTTTTGTCTTCTCGGCCATCGTCTCTCCTTTTTTCCCTTTGAGAATCCTCAAGATGAATCTCAAAGGGCTTTTATGAATTTCAAAGGCGTTCGATTTGTCAAAAGTGAATCAATAAATTTTCCCTCGAATGCCTTAGAAAAATATGATAATAAAAAGAAGGTGTCAAGATTTTTTTCTTTAATTATCAGAATATGAATCTAGACAGACCATGAAGATTTGCCCTTACTGCAACAGTTCAATTCCAGAAAAGGAAGAAAAATGCCCTTCCTGTGGCGCAGCCTACTGGGAACCAGAACAGGATAAATTAGAAAAGACAGTTGAAACGCAAGAAAGCGAAGAAGGGCGGGGCTGTCTTTCTCTTTTTCTCGTGCCTCTTTTTCTCGCGATTGGAGTAGCCGCCCTTTTAATCGCAGCTGGATTTGCCGTTAACCTTGTGGTCCATTTTGAAAGCAACCAAGTTAAAATCATTTGGATTGGTTCTTCTCTCCTTGCGGGAATTGCCATATATCTTTTGCTTTCAAAAATCAAAAAGCAAAGGGAGAGGAAGAGTACATAGCTGAGCAAAGGATAGAGGCAATAAAATGGATAGATGTGAACAATGGAAAGACATGAGTTGGGGACAGATATAAGTAGCAAGCAGCAAGAAAGAAATGGACTATCGTTTTAAATTGGGCTATCGTTTCAAAATGAACCTGGTTTGACCTCTCTACAAAAGATCTATTCTAATGAAAAAATTTATTGAAGGAAGGAGAAAAAATCCATGGAAACTTTAAGAAAAAAGAAAGGGTCCTCCGCGGTCTTGGTTTTTATCGCCATAGCTTCTGTTTTTCTTCTGATTATAGTTGGAGCCTTTGTTCTGTACCATATCAAAGGAAAGAGAATAACAACGAAAGATATCGCTGCAAGTGAAAAGGTGATCGGGCTCGAATTCACCTCCAAAGAAAGAAAATTGATGCTGGATGACGTAAGGAGAAATCTTTCGACGTACGAGGAGCTGAGAAAGATTTCCCTCCAAAACAGCGTCCCTCCAGCCCTTCTCTTTAATCCTGTCATACCTGGGATGCATTTAGATAAAGACCGGAAGCCTTCAAAAATACCAGAGGCGTCAGGCGTTCAAGTGCCTTCGAATTTTGAAGATTTAGCCTTTTATTCGGTAACAGAACTAGCACAGCTGATCAAATCGCGGAAGATAACTTCCACCGAGCTTACAAAGCTTTATCTCGAACGCCTTAAGAAATTTGGCCCCCGCTTGGAATGTGTTATCACCTTGACTGAAGAATTGGCTTTAGCTCAGGCAAAGCAGGCTGACGAGGAGATAGCTTCAGGCCGCTACAGAGGACCTCTTCACGGCATCCCCTGGGGAGCAAAAGACCTACTATCTACAAAGGGAATAAAGACAACCTGGGGAGCCATGCCTTACAAAGACCAAATCATAGATGTGGATGCCACTGTGGTTAAGCGACTTGAAGAAGCAGGAGCAGTGCTTGTGGCCAAACTTACGATGGGGGCCTTGGCTTGGGGAGATGTCTGGTTTGACGGAAAAACAAAAAATCCCTGGAATCCAGAACAAGGTTCGAGCGGCTCGTCTGCTGGTTCGGCCGCTGCAACGGCTGCTGGCCTTGTTGGATTCTCCATCGGTACGGAAACCTGGGGTTCGATTGTCTCCCCTTCTACAAGATGCGGTGTAACCGGACTGCGCCCGACTTTCGGCCGCGTGAGCCGCTACGGGGCCATGGCTTTAAGCTGGAGCATGGACAAGATCGGCCCCATCTGTCGCTCTGTTGAAGATTGTTCTCTGGTTTTCAATGCGATATACGGCCCCGATGGAAAAGACTTTACCGTGGTCAACCTCCCCTTTAACTGGGATCCGTCGCTTGATCTCAAGGATATCCGTATAGGCTACCTGAAAAAGGTCTTTGAAAGAAAATACAGAAACCAGAAAAACGACGAAGCTTCGCTCGAAGCCGTGCGTTCTCTAGGAGTGGAACTTGTACCTTTTGATCTTCCTGAACTTCCGGTTAACGCCCTTTCTTTTATCCTGAATGCAGAGGCCGCAGCAGCCTTCGATGAGCTCACAAGAAGTAACAGGGATGATTTGATGGTTAGACAGATAAAGCAAGCCTGGCCCAACACCTTCCGGCAGGCAAGACTCATTCCGGCAGTGGAATATATCCAGGCTAACCGCGTCAGGACTCTCCTCATGGAGGAGATGGCCGAGAAGATGAAAGGAATAGATGTATATATCGCTCCCTCCTTCGGAGGGAACAACCTCCTTTTAACAAATCTCACCGGACATCCTGCAGTCGTTGTACCCAACGGATTTGGTGAGAAGGGAAGTCCGACTTCTATTTCTTTTATCGGGAATCTCTTTGAAGAGGCCAAAACTCTAAGGGTAGCCAAAGCCTTCCAAGATGTAACGGGCTTTCACCGCAAACATCCTGACCTCGAAAAGAATTTCTAAATGATTTTAATTCGAGTGTATAATAATATTATTCAGAAAAGGCCATTAAAAAGAACATCGGCATGGAAGAGCTCTCGAGTCCTTCGCCTGACTCTCCACTCTACTGTATCTTTTACAGTGAAATAAAACCAGAGCTTATCAAAAAATCTTAACTTTTTTATGTAATACTGAGAAAAATCTGTGAAGTTATCGACAATGATACTTCCGACTTCATTGTCTTTCTCGTCAAGAACAATAATCCTGAAGATTTCTTTCTCCTCCTCCCCTTCTGTTACTGTTTCTGTCTCCAGCTTTCCATATATCTTTGCTTTTTCTATTCCTTCCCATCCCTCTTTTTTATCGAAGGAAAGGGTTTTTATGACATGAAATTCATTTCTTGCTTCTAGGTCCAAGTAATCATCCATTACGAATTCTTCTGTTCTAATAAAAATGCTCATCCAATTTCTCCCTGACTCTTTAACTTCGATATCATTCGCTATTAAAATGGACGGCCTTTCAGGGGAAAACGCTCCTTTGCCTCTTACCTCTTTGCCGACAAGTGTACTAGCATCACCTGACTCTAGGGGTCCTTGAACAATGATGTCAAATCCACTGGCTTCGGGAATAAAAAGATACCTTCCAACACCGACATTGACAACACCTTCAAACTCAATAATGCCTTCTTTAGCCACCAAGCCCTCTTCCCCCAAAGCCATCTTTTCTCCTGCTTTTTTCTTGCAGGAAATACTTCCTCCAATCACCAATAAAAGCGCTAATAAGCTAAGACTAAGAGTCCGGACGATCATCTCCTGCTTACTTTTTCCTTCAGTTGATACCGATATCCTAATAGCCATAACTCATACCTCCAAATCTTTAATCATTCTCCAAAATGGTAATTAATCGGGAGCGAAAAATCTCCTCTTTATTAAATAAAAAAATCCTTTCTCTGGATTTAATTTATCGTATTTTATACCACTGAAAAAGACAAAAGTAAAGAAGAAAATTCAATATGTAAAAGGGGACAGGCTACTCCACGAGAGCCACATCTTCAATAACTATCGCTCTTAAAAATTCCAGTCTCTTCTCCAAAAACGGTGAAATCTTTGCCGGAAAAAACCACGCCTGAAAAATCCTTTCCGTCCCATGAATCTGTCTCTCCTCCAACCTATTCGCTTCTTATACTTTTCCAGCTTTTCCCACTGTTCGGGAGTCAGCATCTTTTTTATTTCTTTTCTGTGCTGGATAGACTTTTTAAAACGATCCGATCGAAATTTCGCTTGCTTGTCATAAATTTCCAGGATTTTTTTCTCGTTGGCTTCTGGATCGCGCATCAACTCTCTGAGCTCTTTCCGAACTGCCCGCATGTTCTTCATTGACTCTTTTCTCTCCTCCTGCCGCTTCTTTCTGAACTCCTCCAATTTCGATTTCTGATCAGGAGTCAAATCGAGAAATTCCTCCCAGGTAGAAGGAAAATCCCGGGATACTTCCTTTTCGGGTTTCTTCGCTTCTTGACTATGGGCGCTTGGAGGGAAAATAGCAAAACTTAAGAAAAAAAGAATCAAGGTCATAAACAGGACATGTCTTTTCATTTTAAACCTCCTTAATGTTTTCTCAGATTTTTTAGACAACAAGAAAACTAAATCCTTGGCTAGCATGGAGGTATAATTAATCTGTATGGATTTGATTTATCGAACCCCATCTTTTGATCATGCAAATGCAGAGGCCTGATGAATCAACCCTTTATCGTATATATAAGGTGGGCTTGATAAATCAAGCCCCTACGAACAATAAGAAAGTGGGATTGATTTAACAAGCCCCTGCGAGCAATAAGAAGGAGTGATTGATTTATCAAACCCGCCCTTTTGACTTGATAGACAGGTAGGGACACAAGAGATTGAAAATTTAATAAGATTAAGAGTTAATAAAGATCTTAAAATCCAGCCTCTAAGCTGGAGGCTGTAAAAAGCTACTTCTTCCTCAGCTCTTGACCTCCCCTCATTTTTGTGAGGCTCTACTACTTGATTTTCAGGAGCCTTAAATCAAATCAGGAGAAAATATTATTTCTTTTTCAGGATGGGCATGCCCGTTCTTTCAGTTTCAATAACTTTGTATCCATCAGGAACTGCATCTAATGATCCACTCCTCACATCACGGGCAAAAAAGTAGATTCTCTGTACACGACCCCCTTTTAGGTTAACATCCTTAAAATGGAGATAATACTTTACCCCTTTTGAGTTGGTGAATTCATATGCCATTTACTTTACCTCCAATTTTAATATTATTGACTAAAAAATAAAGCCGATGCTTACTCCGATAAGATGGGCAGTTGTTGAATATGTGCCCAGCCCAAGATTATCTCTAGTCACGGGATGAAGCACGAGACCCCTATTTTCGCTTTCCCTATCCTTGAAAGGCTCATATTGATAGGCAACATCGATGACAAAGTTACCGCTTTTATAACCAAATCCTCCTGTAAAGGCCAACCGATTTGCATCAGGAAGGATGGGATCCATATATTCAACAGGCTGGGGCGTTTTATCATAAAGAACTCCGGCCCTCAAAGCAAAATTTTCATTAACCATGTATTGAAAGCCCCCCCGAATGACATAAGAATCCTTCCAATTTTCCTCGAATGTTTCAGTTTCATCTGGAATAGGTTCAGGATTATCAACTTCGATAACAAATTCTTTGAAGCTGCTCCAGAGGATATAATGAAAATCAGCAGTAACAATCAAGCTTTCGGTCAAATTAAAAGCTGCTCCAAATCCGAGTATATGCGGTATATGGAAAGTAGTAGCAACATCTGCTTCAGTGGGTACAAATGGCTGTAGTGGTAGGGGAATATCTGAATTATCGAGCATCAGGTCTCCTTCAAGATCAAGATCGAATCCTCCGCGCCAGTTGAATCCCAGGGAAAAATTCTCTCCCCTATAGAGAGCTCCCGCATTCAAGCCAAATGCATCGCCATTCCCTTCTACAGTAATAGGCGCTTCATAGAAAGTACCACTAAGTGGGGGAAGTTCGAGTAAATTAACACGTTCAAAGGTTAAAGTCGAATAGATGTAAGTAACACCAACTGCTACAGAGAAATTATCGGTGAGCTTGACGGCAACAACAGGATTGAAGAAAAACGTCTTCATGTCAGCTTCTGTGGAAATATACTTTAGTGCCCACTCTTCAGGCCATTTTGTCCCCAGGCCGTAAGGACTAAAAAAGCCGAAGCCAGCCGCAATTCTATCATTTATCTTATGGGAAATGTGAAAATTTGAAGGGTAGAACCATTGACTTACCGTTTCTACAGTTGTGGCTAGGTTTGTTAGCTCCAAAGAGGTGTTGGATGTGATCAAGGTTGTCCCCAGAGAAATCTGGGTTCCATCCAAAAAGGCTATGCCAGCGGGGTTGTGGAAAACGGCTGAAGGGTTGTTGGCGAGAGCAACAAATGCACCACCCATGGCCATCGCTGCAGCACCGTGCTCATAGATCAGAAAACCTGCACCATGAGATAAAGAACTAAAACCAAAAAACACTAAAGAAAATATTGCTATTGCAGTGATGTATTTTCTCATTAGAACCTCCAAAAAGATGTATTAAAAACTCCTGCTAAGAGTGCTTTAATATTAGTAACTTTCTCCAAGTCCTCAGCCTTGTCCAAGTATTTATAAAAAACAGGCTATAATGTCAAGATAAAATTTGAAAAAAAATTTAAAATTTTCAATTTTTTCTTTACATTTATTTTATTTCTTGTATAATGATAGTGGTTCTTTTTTGCGGGCTGGAGAGAACCCCCGCCTTTTGGTTCCCATCATCAACCCCCCTTTTGCTGACAACAGCCCGCACTCCTTCTCTATAAAAATAGTATGGCTGACTTGCGAAACGAAATTTTTCTATTTAAGGCAATATATCAAAAGCAAGATTTGTTTCATCGCCAAAAAGAGGCCGTCTATTTCAGCCTCCTCCCTAAGAGTGTGCTTAAACCGGCCGTAAGTTCTCCCTAAATTCACAGAGAGGATGCCTCTTTCTATGCCCGCGTTGGCCTCTGTGGAACCCAGAGGATCCACTTCTATTTCTTTAACCTCGAGAAATTTAAGAATATCGAAAACCGTCCTCACTAAAAAAGAATCCCCTGCTCCAGGAATTTGATAGGCTTTTGAACGTTCATTAAGGTTCATTTTCAACTCAACTCCCACATCAGCGGCAACATCCTGGCAGATCTTTTTAATTTTACGTTGGGCTTTCTTAAGCTCTTCCTGGTCGGCCGAACGAAGGTCTACAGTAAAATAAGACTCCTGAGAAACAGCATTCCTGACTTTTCCTCCTCCAATCATGCCAACATTAATAATAGTCCATTTTTCCGGAGGCTTTGAGCGAAGCTCAATCTCACAGATCCGCTCTATGGCCTTGGCTACGGCCAAATTCGGATTGGGCACACCACGACTCTGCATTGTATGGGCCCCAGGACCGCGGAAAGTAATCCTTCCTCCCCCAAATCCTAAAGCACCATAATGAACTTTTCCCAAGTCCCCATCAAGGGCGATGACTAAATCAAACTTCTCTTTCGTAGAATCCAGGAAAGCCTCCATTCCGACAAACCCGACTTCCTCTCCTACGCTTCCCATGAAATAATAGGTATTCTTAGGCTTGAACCCCGCCTGCTTTAAAGCCCGTATTGACCAGAGAAGGTTTACCAAATTGGCTGTATCATCCCCTATGCCAGGAGCCTTAAGAAGATTTCCCTCTCTTTTGACTTTGATCTCCCATACTCCCTGGAAGACAGTGTCCATGTGGGCGGAAATGATGATCTTCTTTCCCCGACCAGTTCCTTTCCAGATGCCGATAACATTGCCAGAAGTATCGATAAATACTTCATCCAGGCCAGAAGCTTCGAATTGTTTTTTTAGGTACTCGGCTCTCTTCTCCTCATGTCCGGAAGGCGCAGGAATTTCTGTTAGATAAATCCATTCTTGGATGATCTTTTCTCGATTCTGCGCGATAAAAGAAAACACCTCCCGAACCAAAGGGGAGTTGACCATCTCGCGTTTAAAGAGGGACTCCTCGCCCTTAAGGCTGGCTAAAGAAACAGTTGAGAAAACGATTATACCAAGCAAGCCAAATTTAAAATATTTTTTCATTATTTCTGCTCTTCTCATTATTTTTTCCTTAATTTCTTTAGCAAAGTTTATTCGCTGTAGTATTTGATGACCCGAACAACTGCTTGCTCACAGACCTTACAAAAAGGCTTCTTTCCTTTGGTGAACATCAGGCAGTCGAGCATAGGCCGATAGAGGCCTTTGGCTGAATAGCCTGCACCCTCAAAAACGCCAACCTTTTCTTTAAACCTGCTTTTTGAAAGATAGTCATCCACTTTTTGGGCATGTTCTTTGGAAAGCCGTTCAGACTCTTGTTCAACCTTCTCTACTTCAGCTTGGGGAGCCTTCTCTCTTTTCATCGTCGCAATCTTTTCGTTTATTTCACGGCGTATCTTCTGGTAAGCCATATCCATCTTGTCAAAACCTTCCTTTTCCCAAGGGGTTGGAATTTCAATATGAGGAGTCAGCAAATCTTTCCATTTAAGGTTCTCGGAATCAAGCAGAGCGGTGATATTAGGCTCTACGGGCTCCACTCCTCTTGGATAAAATTCATTATAAGCTACGGACGATGTGTAATATTCGTCCGCGAGACCGGCAAAGGAATGGCCAAACTCGTGCAGGAAGAGATACTCATACCACTGATTGTCTACCGTAAAAGTGCAGTACAGATTGTAGATTCCTCCACCTCCATAGCGTTTATGATTGATCATGATAAACAGGGTGTCGTAGGGAACATGGGCTGCTATATCGCGAAGGGATCTGTTGTCTTCTGTCAGTAGATAACGTTCTGAGCCCAGAGAGTTAAAGGTAGCATTGAGCGCAGTATTTTTGAAGATTCCAGGTCTAGGTTCATCACAACCGCTTTCCTCTGAAGGTTTAAACACGCCATAGATATTGAAACTGTCTTTGTAAGTTATGTAAGGTTCATGGTTAAAAAAAATCTCGGTAAACCGCTTTAAATCTGCCTCAACCTTTTCTTCTTCTTTAGAGGTATACCCTTCGGCGATGAAGGCTATATCTACTTTCTCATGAGGACTTCCACTTTTCAGGATTTCAAAGACTTTGACTTTTTTGTCCAAATTTTCTTTTATGATGCTTACCGAAAAAGGATCGATCCCCTGGCTGAAAAGAACGTGAAGATTATTCTCTCGATCCCTCACTTCCAGGGTAAACTTGATGTTTTTCTTTGGATAAGGAATGAGAATTGTCTCGTGATAAGCTCTTTTTATACCCTTTAGAGCCTGATTAGTTGTCTTGTACTCGCCGAAGTAGCTATCAAATCCTTTGGAATAAATAAGCTTTCCTGATGAAGAATCGTAAATTTTAGCGTGGTAGCGGCCATTATCGAATTTATCAATAAGGTTGCGCTGGCTCCCTGCCCAGATACCCTGCTCGTAAACCTGATCGACTGTGATCCATTCTTCTTTAGCATCACCAATGTGAAAATAATCCAGGCGCATGGTTCTATCGACAAAATAATCATCAAATCTAAAAGATGCTTGAGTAGACAGGGCTCTTAAGAAAGAGAGAGTAATAATAATAAAAGATACAACGGCACTAAAAAATATAATTTTACGTCTCATGATTCCTCCTCTGACCTTGGTCTGTTTAAAATAGCTATCCCGCCCACCACTTCTTTAATGATTTTTACTGCAGCTGCGGCTGTGATTCCTGATTTATCTCGATCAGGATAAACCTCTACTACATCCAATCCCACAATTCGAGCATCTAAAGCATGAAGGATGTCTAAGGCCTGACGCGTAGAAAGGCCCCCTGCCTCGTGGTGGGCGACTCCGGGGGCAAAAGCAGGGTCAAGGGCATCCATATCAAAAGATATATATAGGGGATTTGAAAACTCCAAAGAAAGCGAGCCTTTAATATCTTTCATCTCAATCATCCTAACTCCATGTTCTGATGCTTTTGTTCTCTGCTGACCAGTAGCAGCTCTTATCCCTACCTGAACAAGATTTTGAGCCAGGCCCTCTTCCATGATTCTGGCAAATGGGCAGGCATGGGAATAACGGTCTCCGCGCATCTCTTCGTATAAATCCGGATGGGCATCGAAATGGAGGATATCCAAGGGCTCAAACTTTCTGGCAAAGGCTCTCACAACAGGATAGCTGATAGAATGGTCTCCGCCCAATACAACAGGTACTGCATTCTTTTCTAGTATCTTAAGGACGTTTTCTTCTATTCGGGAGAACGCATCGAAAAAATCTCCTGAAGCATCCATATCCCCCAGGTCCGTCAAAATTATCTCTTCATCTAAATTAGCACCTAGTTCAGTCCACGGATTGATGGCTCTCCCGGTGGATGCGGCCCTGATGGCCTGAGGTCCTTTGGAAGCTCCCCTTAAGTAACAGGACTTCTCATCAAAGGGAATTCCGATAATAGCGATATCGTAGTCTTCGGTTTGCTTTACTGCCCCTCCAAAATCAGTCATTTCTGTTCTCCAGATGTGGCATATTAAAGATCCATCTCTAAAAAAAGAAGAAAGCAAAAAAGATTATACAGTGAATGCGGTCAGACTTGCAAAACTTGAGTTTTTTGCGGGATAAAATAAAATCATACAAACTGAGGCCGTCAAATAAGAAACAGATAAAAACTTAACTCTTAAAGACCTGACCGACCAGGGAAAACAGGGTACAATAGAAAGCTCAAGTTTTGCAAGCATGATCCCAAATTTTTAATTCAATAATTCAAGTTTTCAAAGTCTGAGCCCTGTGTTACAATCGCTCTTTGGCAAAAGGCTTGAAATGTTCACTAGAAGAACTGCTAAAAAGTTCAGCAAGATTTATAAAGAGGCAAAGAAACCAGAAAATCGTTTCCACTTTGATCTTGAGAAAGACTGCCTGGTCCTTTTTTCTGACCATCACAAAGGCGATGGAAGTGCAGCGGATGACTTCAAGAAAAACGCTCTCCTTTATGAATCAGCTCTTTCTTTCTACAAAGAAAACGGATTCAAGCTTATCGTTCTCGGAGATAACGAAGAACTCTGGGAGTGCAGCTATGATCAGATTCTGGCGATACACAGACAAATAATCGAGAAAGAAATCGAGATCGCTCTAGTCTCCCCGAATCAAAAGAAGATAAGAATATGGGGAAATCATGACAAAGAGGTATCTCTGTGGAGGTTCAGAAGGTTTTTAAAAGCTCTGGGTGAAAAGATCCTGAATAAAGTTGATCATAGAAAAGGTCTCTGTCTTGGTGAAGATATTTTTCTGATCCATGGTCACCAGGGGAGATTTTTTGAGGACAAAGCCTGGAGGGTGAGCCGCTGGGCTGTCCAATTTGTTTGGAAAACAATGCAAAAAATCTTTAAAATCGGAATTGACGGCCCCGCAGAAAATTATGAGATCAGGGACGACTTGGAGTTTCAATACTATGAGTGGGCCAAGAAAAATAAGGTGATGTTAGTCTGCGGTCACACTCATCGAGCAATTTTCGCTTCCTTGACTCATTTTGACCGCCTTCAAATAGAAATTCGCCACTTGGAAAAACTCTTAAAGGAAACGCCCACAGAAGGGCGGGAGAAACTAGAGAAAGAAATAAATAGGAAAAAAGCAGAGAGAGAAAAAATACTGAGGAAAAGATCGGGAATAATGCCTAAATCCTTTGCTAAACATCCTGGGTGGCCCATTCCTTGTTATTTTAATGCCGGCTGTTGTGGCTACACGAACGGGATAACCTGTCTTGAAATAGAGAGACAAACGATTCGTCTTATCAAATGGCAGCGTGACAGCGGCGAGAGAATCGTCTTGGCTGAAGAAAACATTCAACTCCTTCTCAAATACATCAAAGAAAGTCGCTCTGTGGATGAATCCCTGGAGCCAAAATTGAAAGACTACTGATGTCGTGAAAGGGATCAAACTTGTAAAACTTGAATAATTTCTTTCTTTTTTATAAACAAATGGCATTAGAATTCTAACGTGTGTAGACCAACGGATCCATGCCTTCAAGACTCGAATTTCTTGCCTTTTCTTGTGCTAGACCAAGGGGATCAGACCTTTAAAATTTATGTTTATCACTTTATCTTGAAGGCCCGATTTTTTATTATATTGAAAAGCTCATGTTTTAAAGGTCGGATCACAAAGATTTAAAATAACTCAAGTTTTGCAAGTCTGACCCCCTGACTTTGTTTTTGTTTGAAAAATAATTATAATTCGAAAAAGATAAAAGTTTCAGGAGAATCCGAAAAAAGGATTTCAAATAAGTAAAAGGTTTACTGCTTAGCTCAAAACTTAAGCGGACATCAAGCGTGTCATCCTAGGAGGTGGCTATGAAAAAAATAACAACTCAAATCGAAAAATTTCAGCATTTTTATCCTTATACTGTGGCCATTGTGGGCGCTCAATCAGAAAATCAAATCAATTACATGGCCTGTGCCTGGCATACCGCCCTTTCCTTTGATCCACCGCTCTTCGGTGTTCTTGTCGCCAAAAAGAGACTTACGCATCAAGTTATCTATGAGGCAAGAGAATTCACCGTGAACTTTATCAGCTCAGAACGGGTAAAACTCTCTGCTCAGATGGGAAGAAAATCAGGTCATGATATGGACAAGATCAAAGAGTTTAAGGTTAAACTTTCGCCCGCAAAAATTATCCAAACCCCTGTCTTCGATGAAGCTTATGTCTCTTTCGAATGTAAAGTGGCAGATATCAGAGCTTACGGAGACCACGATCTTTTCGTAGGTGAAGTCTTAGCAATCCATGAAGAAGAGAAAAGCTTCAACTCAGAAGGGATTCTCAATACCGGAAAAATTCATCCTCTTCTTTATCTTGGAAACGACTTTTACATCACCATCAACCCTGATACTCTCAAGCATGTCATTCCCGATTAGCGGGATCAGACTTGCAAAACTTGAGTTTTTTGTAGGATAAAATGAAATCATATAAACTAAGGGCGTTAATTAAAAAGCAGAAAAAAACTCAACCTTAAAAGGCCTGATCCCTCAGGAAAAACAGGCAAAAATAAATAACTCAAGTTTTGCAAGTCTGACCCCAATGGAGGTTTAAATGAGGCATATGAAAAAAAAGCATTTTCTTTCCCTTATCTTTGTACTGATCATTATTTTTGGGATTATTCATGCCCAGGGAGAAAGCACAAAGGCTTCAAAGTTCGAACTGACGATTGACACCATAATGAAGGGTACTGAGCTTGTCGGCACCGCGCCCTCAAACGTTATGTGGTCAGTGGAGGGGGCAAAGCTTTATTTCCGCTGGCAAAAACCTGGAGAGGAAAAGTCTGAATTTTATTCGATTACAAAGTCGAATCTATCCCCAAAAAAGACGACTATCGAAGACCTTCTTAAGCTTCCTCCCATTCCCTCTCGCCGTTCTTCCTACTCCCGCTACTTTCGTTCTGGACTCCGCGGGGTGGAGATAAAATTCGACAGGAAGAAAAAAAGAGCTCTTATTGTACGGGAAGGGGACATAAGTCTTCTGGATATTGCGGCAGGAAAAACCACCCAGCTTACGTTCACAGACGACCGGGAGTCAAACGCAAATTTCTCGTTTGACCAGAAAAAAATCTATTTTACCTATCAAAATAACCTCTTCCTCCTCTCTCTTGAAAACAACAGCCTTCGCCAGATGACTTCTATCTCTAAAAAGACTCCTCCTCTGGGTAAAAAGCCAGATGAGGTCGAAGAATGGTACCGTGAACAGCAGCAAGAACTCTTTCAAGAATTCAAGAAAGGGCAAAAAAGAACGGATCAGAGGGAGACACTTCCCTCTTCTGGCAGAATAAAAAAAAGAAAGCCTTTTTTGCTGGGCCAAGATCAGAACCTTTATAATTTCGATCTTTCTCCCGATGAAAAATACGTTGTTTTTATGATTTCTGAAAGTCTATCTGCGGCTAAACGGACAATCGTCCCCAACTATGTCACCAGAACAGGATTCACCGAAACAATAAATTCCCACACAAAAGCTGCCCAATCATCGAGAGATTACAAAGCAGGAATCATGGATGCCTCCAATGGAGAAGTTAAATGGGTCGATTACAATCAAGAAGGAAAAAAAATTCTTCCATCAACTATATTCTGGTCTCCAGACGGGAAAAAATGTGCCCTGACCGCAAGTTCTGATGACAGGAAGGACGAGTGGCTTTTACTCCTAGATATAAGCAGCGGAAAAACATCCGTCATCGAATATATCCATGATGAGGCCTGGGTTGGCCCGTTGGGGTTGACAAACATCACCTGGTATCCGGATGGCCGTCGTATTTTTTATATCTCGGAGAAGGATGGCTATGCTCATCTTTATAGAGCTTCTCCTGACGGGAAACAGAAAAAACAACTTACCAAGGGCAAATTTGAGGTTTACAGAGCCCAGCTCTCCAAGGATGGTAAAAAATGGTATTTGCTATCTAATGAAGAACACCCGGGGGAGCGCCACTTGTACTCCATGAAAGCGGAAGGAGGCAAAAGGACGAAAATCACCTCTTTGAGAGGTCGCAACCAGGCCATTCTATCCCCAGATGAATCTTCTCTGGCCATTATTTATTCCTCTAGCAACAATCCTCCGGAACTCTATTTCCAGCCTAACAGGCCAGGAGCTGAGGCAACCCGGGTGACTCTATCCTCAACAGAAAAGTTTCGCTATTACGATTGGCATGAACCGGAAATCATAACATTTAAAGCTCGCGACGGAATCAATGTCTACGCCAGGCTCTACAGACCGAAAAACTGGCATGCTCAAAGTCCGGCTGTCATCTTTATCCATGGCGCCGGATATTTGCAGAATGCCCATAGGGGTTGGAGCAGCTACTACCGGGAATACATGTTTCATAATTTATTGATGGACAAAGGCTATCTTGTCTTGGATGTTGATTACAGGGGGAGCGCTGGTTACGGCCGAGATTGTCGGACAGCCATCTACCGTCACATGGGAGGAAAAGACCTTGATGATATCGTCGACGCTGCTCAATTTCTGGTAAAAAAATTGAATGTCAACCCGAATAGAATTGGAGTATATGGAGGGAGTTATGGAGGCTTTCTGACACTAATGGCTATGTTTAAAGCTCCTGATGTGTTCAAGGCAGGCGCTGCTTTACGACCTGTCACTGATTGGGCTCACTACCATCCAGGCTACACCGTAGATATTCTCAATCTCCCCCATGAAGACACCAAAGCTTATAAACAAAGCTCGCCCATCTATTTTGCAGAAGGACTCAAAGGTTCACTCCTCATCTGCCACGGTATGGTTGACACCAATGTCCATTTTCAGGATACAGTCAGATTGGTGCAACGTCTGATTGAACTAAGGAAGGAAGGCTGGGAAGTGGCTATTTATCCTGTGGAAGGGCACTCTTTTCATAACAGCTCCTCCTGGGCAGATGAATACAAGCGGATTTTCAAACTCTTCGAAGACAATTTGAAATAAAAGGCAATTTCCGTATAATAGGGAAGAACTTCATGGGCACGGTACTCAAGATAGAGAACCTTCACAAATCCTTCAAGCTGGGCTTTCTTCTCAAAAAAAAGGAAATCCTTAGAGGCATATCTCTATCTGTAGAACAGGGTGAGGTCTTCGGCTATCTCGGTCCGAATGGAGCAGGAAAAACCACGACCATCAAGTGTATTCTCGGTCTTATCTTTCCCGAGAAAGGAAAAATAGAAATTTTCTCTCATCCCCACCTTTCCCCTAAGGCTAAAGAGAAAATTGGATTTCTCCCTGAAAATCCTTATTTTTACGATCATCTGACAGCCTCGGAGTTTCTCGATTACTACAGCCAGTTGTTCTTGCTAAAAAAAGGGGAAAAAGAAGAAAAAATAAAAAACCTGATTCGCCTTGTTAATCTAGAGGATTCCGCAGACCTTCAGCTTCGAAAGTTTTCTCGAGGGATGCTGCAAAGAATAGGCATGGCTCAGGCTCTTCTCAACGACCCCTCTCTCGCCTTCTTGGATGAACCTCTGGGAGGCCTTGATCCTCTGGGAAGAAAAGAGATGAGAGACATCATTGTCCGACTCAAAGATGAAGGAAAAACCGTTTTCCTTTCCTCCCATATCCTTCAGGATATTGAAATGATATGCGACCGGGTAGCAATAATCGTCAACGGAAAGATTATCAACCAAGGAGCTCTTCATGATCTGATATCAGAAAAAATCCTGTTTACAGAAGTCATTCTCTCAGGCGTAGAAGAAAAAGAGCTTGAAGGACTGGGAGAATATTTTTCTGGGCATGGGGACAGGACACTGCTTAAAGTCTTCAAGGAAGAAAATGTTGAGAAAGTCCTCCAGCATGTCCAGTCCAAAAACGGAAAAGTTCACTCTCTTATCCCCAGGACTGAAACCCTTGAAGATCTTTTTGTGGAGATCGTGAAGCAGAGATGAAAATAAAGGCGATTGCTTTCAACACATTCAAGGAAGCCATAAGAGATAGAATTCTCTATCTCCTCCTCTTTTTTGCAGCGGTCTGCATTATTTTCTCCCGTTTACTGGCTCTCCTTACTGTGGGAGATAAGGTTAAAATTATCAAGGATGTCGGCCTCACTTCGATCTCTCTCTTCGGTGCTCTGATGGCGATTTTGATGGGAACAGGGCTTGTTTTCAAAGAAATAGACAAGAAAACAATTTACACCATCGTCTCCAAGCCCATTCACCGTTATCAATTTCTCTTGGGAAAGTTTTTTGGGCTGATCTTTACCCTCTTCATCATGCTTCTTCTTATGAGCTTTATTTTCTTGGCTTGGGTCTTTTTCCACACCTTCACGATTGAATGGGAAATGTTTGTCGCCATCCTCTTCATCTTTTTCGAACTCTGCCTCGTAACTTCTGTCGCCCTTCTTTTCTCCTGTTTCTCCACGCCAATATTGAGCTCCATCTTTTCCCTCGCTTTTTACGTGATCGGCCACACCGCCTGGGGGCTAGAAACTCTCATCAAAAAGATTCCACCAGGAATGGGAAAAACGCTAGTTCAAGCCCTCTACCACTTTATCCCCGATCTTGAAAATTTCAATTTTAAAACAGAAATCGTGCAGCACCTGGATATTCCTTCTGAAGTATTTCTGTATTCGATCCTTTACGGTTTTTTTTACACTCTTTTTGTCCTGATAATAGCGGTCCTTGTCTTTAGAAAAAGAGATTTTATTTAAGAGCTGTGAAAATATTTAAGAGAGAAAAAGATTTCAGCGCCATATTTCTTGTCGCACTCCTTATCTTATCCTGCGGCATCTTTATGAGTCTAAAAGTTAAAACCGATAATATTTACCGCAAAAAAATCCCTGGCTCTTCGATCATCTACATTCCCTCAGGGCAATATCTCAAGTATGCTACTTTTGGCAATTCCTCTCTCCTGGCAGACCTTATTTACATCTGGTCTATCCAGTACTACAGCGACTACACTATCCCCGACATGTATGAATATCTAGATCATATTTTTTCAATCATAAACGAGCTAGACCCCGGCTACCTAGATCCATACGATGTCGGAGCTGTGATCGCTGCTTATGAAGCTAGAGATTTGGATCTAGCTTTTAAAATCCTGGATAGAGGCCTGGAGAAAAATCCGGAGCAGTGGCTTTTTCCCTACATGGCAGGCCATTATGCCCAGATGATAAGGAAAGATCATAAGCTGGCTCAAGAGTACTACAAAAAGGCGATGAATATTGAGGGAGTTCCGCCCATTGTGAAGCGGCTTTACGCTGACGCAATCTTCAAGTCCATGGATTATAAAAGAGCCCTGCAGACCTGGCTTGAAATCTACGAGACAGCAAAGGATGAAAGAACAAAAAAAATTGCTTCAAACCACCTGTATAATATCAAGGCTACAATAGATATCGAGAAGATAAATGGAGCCATCGAGAAATTCAAAGAGAGATACGGCCGTAATCCAATGGAACTATCCCAGCTTGTTAGAGCCGGATTCCTTGATTCTCTGCCAAAGGATTTAGATGGAAAGGAATATATTTATGATTCCCGGACTGGAGAAGTGAAGCCCCCAACAATCCCATGGAAACGATAATCATTATAGCCTGCTTCGGCCTTGCTTGGGGAAGCTTCCTCAACGTGGTGATCTACCGCCTTCCCCTCAGAATGAGCCTTTTCAAACCTTCATCCTCTTGCCCCCACTGTAAAGAGAAGATAAAATTCTATGACAATATTCCTGTTCTTTCTTTTTTGCTCCTTCGAGGGAAGTGTCGCCATTGTAAAGGGAGAATTTCTCTAAGATACCCTCTGGTAGAGATATTGACCGCTGTCTGTTTTCTTCTTCTCTACTCCAAGCACTCGTTGAGCTTCTTTTTCTTTGCCTCCTGTGTATTTGTTTGCGCCTTGATCGCTTTAGGCTTTATCGATTTTTACCACCAGATACTTCCTGACGAGATAACTCTCTCCGGGTTGTTACTGGCCCTCATCTACTCGCTTTTCCGCGAAGATTTAAACCTGAGGCAGGCCCTTATAGGGGCTGTGGCTGGAGCTGGATTTTTACTTTTCATCTACGTCGCTTATTATCTATTGCGCAAAAAGGAAGGGCTTGGGCTGGGAGACGTGACCATGATGCTTTTAATCGGAGCTTATTTAGGCTGGCGGCAGGCTTTTTTCACCCTGATCTTGGCTTCCTTTGTCGGAGCCTTGGTTGGAATCTTCTTTATTTTCTACAGAAAGAAGGACTTTCAGTATTCCCTTCCGTTTGGGACCTTTCTTGCCCCGGCCGCATTTGCCGCACTTCTCTGGGGAGAAAGAATAATAAGTGCCTATTTGAGCCTTTTCAAGAATCTGACCCCTTGAAACCAGGAGGCTATCCGGAGAGATATTCGTCTTCAGCAGAAGGATTAATCTATTAAGCAGAAGCGTCTCTCTATTAAAATGTGGCTGGGATTACTTCTTGCCAGGATTTGATTTTAAAAGGAGTGTCATCAACGCCGTCAAGAGCTAGGGCAGCTAAAGCCAGGTCGTAATGAATTTTTGAGTTGGAATCACACTCAAAAGATTTGGCCGAGATAGAACCGTAAAAATCGGCATTGCTGTTGAAATGCACGTCGGCTTTGGGCACGTAAACAGCACCCCAAAATTGGGAATTGGAATTCCACTCCATTTCTCCGTTAAAAGTATCTGTGCCCAGTATCAGGAGATTGGTAGGGTCTTCGGATAAATTATTGATTTGAGTGTTGCTGTGTTGGATAAAACTTCCACCAAGATAAATTGTGACCTTAACTCCAGGGGCAATTTCAAGCTGCGAATTGCTGCGCATGGCGAATTCGCCTGTCACATAAAGGGATACATCAGCCGCAATTGTTACCGTACAGTTGGAATCTAGCCTGAAAGAGGTATATACGCCGCTTTCGTCTATTGTATCCGAGTCGTTACCGCCAAGAGAATAGTCACCACTATAAAGGAGGTCTTCAGGAAGAGGAACTGAAGGCATATCATTGGGCTCGGATAAAGAATCCATTTCTCCAAATATTTCAGCGTTGCCCCGGGTTATTATCACATCCTCCGGAATGGTCTCAGGCCCTGATAAAGCATTCCCGTAGATTCTGGCGTTTGAGTCTAAATCAATACAGCCATAATGAGTGCCGTTGGTGCCCACATGTCCTTCAGAACCCATGTTCGAGCCGCCATAAGCCCCGTCCCTGGAGTCATAACTATCTACATATGCGTTTGAAGCGAAGTCCAATTCTTCATCGCCAAAAATTCCGTTAATCCAGGGTTTATACTTCTCTTCTTCCAAGACTATTCTGGCGCACTTGGATAATACTCGAGACTCAACCATGGCTACTCTGCCTAAAGACGATATAACAGGATACTCTCCATCAGGATCTTCAACCCTAATTTCGATATCCCCGATCACATTGCCATCTGGAGTTTGAAAAGATGAAATGGTCATATTCCTCAGGGAGCTATCTCCATCCCAGGTCGTGATATCTCCATAATTCAGTTCCCAGATAGCTCTCTCAACCCCAGCTTCAGCCAGAGAGAGGGCTGCGGAAGATTTGTAAGATTTAGTGGTGAGCTTATTCTCAAAAGAGAGTTGGTATAAAAAAGGAATAGCCAGAAGAAGCAAGAATGACATGACTACCAAACCAACAATCAGGACAAAGCCTTGTTCCTCACCTTTCCTTTTTAAATCCTTTTTCATCACCTCTTTTGCTTTCCCAATCCTTTGTTTCCTTTTCTGTATTAATCAGCACTGTTTTAATTGTTTGGTAAAAAAAAGTTTATCACCCATTGCAGCTGATTTTTACGGTTATTTTTTCCTATCTCCATCGCCTTTTGAGGCTAATCTATTTGATGAACTGATTGCGTGTTTGCGATCTATTCCTAACCCTAGTCGGAAACTTTTATTTGCCAGGATTTGACTATGTACAAAGATCCCATCGAAGGAAGAATTTCAAGATCTTCTAAAGCCTTATCATAATGCAGTACCGTGTCTTGATCAAAAAGGACATTGTTAGCTATTATAGCGCCATAAAAACCGTCTGCCTGATCCAATTCCACAAAAGCATTAGGCGCATAAATTGCCCCATAAAACTCAGAATTTTGGTCAATATAAATATCTCCTGTAAAGCTTTCTGTTCCAAAAAGCACAAGCTTGGTTGGATCTCGGGATAGATTGTTCATACTAGACGTCTGGTCCATCTCAAAGGTTCCACTCCCCATGATAATCTGAAGGCTTGCGCCGTCAGCGATATCAAGCCTTGAATTCTGGTCCATGTAGAAATCGCCTGTTATGTAGAGGATAACATCATCTTCAATTGTCACTATGGAGTTTGCTTCCATCGTGAAAGAGCCATATTGGCCGCTCAAGAAAATCGAATCCGTGCCGCTCATCGAATAATCACCCACCCAGAGAAGTCCGCTAGGAGGAGTAATCTGAGGGAACTCTATCGGAACGGTCAATGCCCGCTTTTCACCATCAATATGGGCGCCGGGAGCAGTTATTATAACCGATTCTGGGTCGCTCTCATAACCAGATACTGCATCGCCGGCTAAATCAGAACTATTGTCCATATAAATAGCACTAAAACTGACCGAGTTAGTTCCGATATCTCCGTCCGAGCCCGAATTGCCGGGATTGCTATAGTCTCCATTCCTTGAATCATAACTATCGATATATACTTGCCGGTCGATCATTATTCCATCATCCCCAAAAGCTGCAAACTTAAAAGGAGGAAATCCACCCAACTCTGATCTCACTGTCCTCACCACTTTTTTGTCCCCAACATACAAAACTGTACCCCTTGATTCCACAATAGGATGATCTGCAGTAGGATACACAACCTTTATCCCCACATCGCCTATCACACTCCCTCCAGAAGCCTGGAAAGAAGAAATGTCCATAGTACGCAAGGTATCATCACCCGTCCAGCTCGAGATGTCTCCATAATTCAACTCCCAGATAGCTCTATCAACTCCAGCTTCAGCCAAAGAGATGGCTGCAGAAGATTTGTAAGACTTATTGGTGAGCTTATTCTCAAAAGAGACTTGGTATAAAAAAGGAACAGCAAGAAGAAGCAAGATTGCCATAACTACCATACCAACAATCAGGACAAAGCCTTGTTCCTCATGCCTGCTTTTAAAACCCTTGCTTATAACACTTTTTCTTTGAACATCGTTGCTTTTTGTCTCATCCATTTTGCTCACCTTTTTTTTAATAATTTATCTCTCATCTTCTGCTGAAAAGATGATGATAAATTCACCAATTCTCCCTTAATCAGATTTGTTCCTCAGCTTTACTCCAGTCTTAAGAGTCTCCTGGAAAGTGCGACCCAACAGATTCTGAGTCGTTATCAAGGTGATATCCACGCAGGCAACTTGACTGAAATCAGCTACACCAGAAAGCTCGACTCCTGCAGAGCTTAACTGAAAAGAATTCACTCTTGTGGCTATGGTTCTGCTACTGTCTGCCCTGCTGCTAACCCCATCATTGGCATCAATAATTCTTTCTAACCGGTTAGGATATTCAGAATTGAGACGATAGACTATATAGTCAAACTGACTACTAATATCGATTATGATACCATTAGAATCCAACGAGGGAACTTGAAGAATAATACATTCTGTGGAAGTAGCATAGACATCCCAGCTCGGCACAACTTGGATCGCCTCTTTTATATCTCGAGAGATATAATTGAGCACATGCCTGTTATCCCGAAGCACATCAGACCTTGCGCTTCCGTTCATATAATATCTCTGTCCGGCAACATAGAGAGAAAGCATAGCCAGGATCATAAAAGAGACAATGGAAACTGTTATCAAGACCTCAACAAGGGTAATGCCCGTTGGCTGGAATTTTCTCTGCTCGGATTTCCTGGATTTTTTTAAAATCATCACTTTCTATTGATCCCCTTCCTGGTTATAAAAGTAACCACATCCTTACGCATCTGCGTTTCCCTGTAAGTCCAGAAAACACTCACAGTTAGTTTTTTGATGTCGTCTCCTAAAGAATCTTCGACATTTACGGCTCCAGTGCTGTTTTCCAGGAGAGAGAGACTTTCGTTCGTAAAAGAACTGTCAAGAGTTAAAATATCATTAAAAGACATGTTCCGAATAAGTTCTAATTCTTCTTGAATGGCTTGAGTGGCAATGGCTATTTGTTTCATTCTGGAAAGGACGTTAAAACCATGGAGAAAACAGCTAAGGAGAGCAATTAAAACCAGGGCTAAGATCACCATGGTGACCAAAACCTCGATATAAGTAAGTCCCTCTTCTCTTTTTTTTCTTTTGACGGCTGCGCCTTTTCTCTCTGCTGGTTCCTGCATATTATTTTCCTCCTTCAACTAGATAGTGCTTCCATGTACACGAGATGTTGGAATTTGCTTTTGGGGAAAGGAGCATACCCAGTTATATCCACTCTTTTCTAATCCCACTCTGGTGGTTCTCTCCAAATACACTCTGGCAGTCTTGCCTTCTGCGAGAGGGCTAGTATAGGCTACTCGACCAGTAGACCTCACTTGAGGATTCTCTCCCTCAAGATCTTCAATCCTTATCTTGATATCCCCGATCACCTCGCTGGCAGGAGCTTGATAAGAAGAAATAGTCAGTGTTCTCGATGTGCTATCCCCTTTCCAGGTTGAAATATCCCCATAATTCAGCTCCCAGATCACTCTCTCTACTCCAGCTTCAGCCAGAGATAGAGCAGCAGCGTAATTGGCAGATTTATCAGTGACCTTGTTCTCAGGAGATTGCTGGAATAGATGCGGAACAGCAAAAACAAGCAAGAATGCCAAGATGGTCAGTCCGATAATCAGGAGGGAACCATCCTTTCGTCCTCTTTCAATTTTTATTATAACTTTCATCTCCTTAGCCTCCTAACGTCCCTTTTATTGTAACTACTGTTTTAGTCGGAGAAGAAGGCTAAAAGTTCATCATCTTCGGAGGCGATTTTTATGATGATCTTTATATCACCCCCCATACCTCCGACGACTAATCAACTTAATGACAGGGTGAAGAGGTTCTTAAGAGAAACGTATGAAGGAGAAGAAGGGGAAAGATAAAAAAACTACGTTTTTTGTGCCCCTATTTTTTATAATAATAAAAAAATAGGGAATATAGAGATCTGATTTTGTGGTAAATAATGACTAAAATTTGGGCAATAATGCAAAACAGGGACTAACCACTTTCTTTGGAATGGCTAACCAAATTGGAATTAAAAAAAAATGGGGACAGTCCCCTTTGTTGGGACAGCCCCCCTTTCAGGGACTGTCCCTCTATCCCCATTTTTGGGACTGTCCCTATTTTTTTATCTGAAGATCCTGTAGACTTCTCTCCAGGATTTTACTTTGAGCATAGAAGTGCCTAACTGCTCCAGCTTCTGAATAGTCGAATCATACTCTTGAATATAAACCTCTCTCTTCCGGGCACCACCCGAAGCTCTCTCTCTTTCACCTATGGTAACCGCTGCTCTTGTCTTTATGGCCAGGTCCAGGCTCTCTTTAGGACCGGTGGCTGTTTCAAAGGCCGTTCCACCAAGGGTGGTTCCAGCTTCAGCTTGGATATATCTTGCATAAAGCTTTCCCACACCGGTTATGCTTTCGCAGGGATCAACACTATCAATACTTCCTGTTAGGGTACTAAAATAAACAACGTAATCAGCAACTTTAGGATCTGCCCACACCCTCTCTCCAATGCTGATATCGCCCATATCTTTTTCTGGTGGCAGAGCTAGTATGGCATTGTTGCCGAGATACCATTCTACCTCAGGAATAGGAGAATCCTTAAGTGCAATAAAAGAGTAGACTGCATCACTCGGAGCTCTATCATCGCCCCCTGTCCCAAAATACAGACGGGGGATGGGTCCTCCTGAAACATAATCAACCCAGACAGCTGGTTTGCTTATAATCGGATAATTGTTAGAGTCTTTATAGATTGTCACCGCGGCCCAAGAAGTGGGATCTTGATATTCTATACTCACATCTACTTTCCACATTCTTCCATCCAAATCTGCCACATAGACTCTATCTACATAACCATCTTGATCGATATCGATTATCGTAGGAGATCCAGGAATGGTGTTAGGAATGTTCCAGCCTAAAGCAGCTGTAGTGTCCACTTCCGGTGCATAAAACGCCCAGAAATATTCCCCTGTCTCCGCGTCTACTGCATAAAAAACATTGCCGACAACTTCGCTCGGGCTATTATCATAGCCAGATCCCATAAAGGCAAGCCAAGCGTCCTCTCCGTTGCTTCGGATTTTACCCGTTACAGGCACAGACCAGCTTTCTCCCAAAAAGTCATGAGTGAACTCCCAAAGCGGCTCAGGACTATCAGGATCAGTAATATCCAGGGCAAAGTAATAATTTGTTCCTCCTCCGATGCCGCTTCCTTTACCAGCCCCCTGACCACAGATAAGAATCGTTGTCCATTCTTTGCTGGCATCTCCGTTAACATCTATGTAAACATCGGCAACCATCGGGCTCCCGTCGACATAAATATCTCTGGCAAAGTACCTCTCTCCTGTTACCTCTGCGACTGCCCATATGTTCTTCATCTTGGGAAGAAGATTATAAGGGATAAAGCCCCACAACTCTTCTCCTGTAAGAACATCAAAACAATGAATCATTCCGTCATTCGATCCTACATAAACCACCTTTCGTCTGTCTGCCCAGGTGTTCATAAACTCCTCGTATCCGTCTCCCATAATAACAGGGGCTTCATCTGGGGGACCGACAACAACGGGATTGGAATGGTTGCTGTCTCCTAGTTTCCACTCGCGCCCTTCTCCTCTTATAAAATTTATCAATCCTTCATTATCGTTGTTTACATCCTGTAGAATCGGCCCCAGGATAGCCACATTGGAAACATTGAAGTCGATTCTTGTTAGAACAGAACCCTCGGCAATGGCCGTGTATATTGTTCTGGTGGCAGCTGAGCGGGCATTCAAGAGCTCTCCCGCGTCCCAGACAACCTCCACGCCGGAAGGAACAATCTCTCTTCCTGAAGGCTGGGTTAAATCCTGACGACTCACTGTCCTGAGAACAGAGTAAGCTGTGGTCTCAGGAGTCATTGCGGTTAAATCATATGCTCTTAGATGTCCGTTCCAGGTCGGAAAGAAAAACGTGCTGGCCAGGAGATATTTTTTCTTCTGATTGCTTTCATCCACAACATTGGTTACCACAACAGAGGTTCGAGAGTATTCTTTTTTGTCGACAAGAGTATATGCGAATGTAATCTGGCTAATTATGGGAGAATCGAATGATGCGCCCGAATATTCTTCCATCGGATCCTCGGGGGCGGTCATGATGGCTTTCCACCTGAGGTGGGAACCAAAGTGTTTAAACGCGTGTATGGGTAGATTATTGTAATTTTGGATATCACTTCCCTCAAAAGTTGTGTAATACTCCCAATCTTTTCCGTTATTATTGGATAGATAGTATTCCACTTTAAGGCCGGCTGCGGACGTGCCTCGAATCTTCTGGCTGAGTCTTGTAATCTGCACTTTGGTTATGGCATAGAGCTCGGGATCCAATGCCCCTGAAATATCAGTAGACCAAGCCTCTCCGTAGGTGGTATAAACATTGGCTAATTCATTCCTAGCCAGATAATAATCTCCTGAATGGTTGGCATCTGCAAAAACCCAATCAACATCTCCGTCCATGTCAAAATCCACGGATATGCCCATATCCACATCATGATACTTTTCATCAACACCATCACCATCACCATCCCTATAAATTGGAGGTGTAATCGGCAGACAATCATTTAAGCATTCAAATTGGAAGTTAACGGGAATACCTTCGATTTCTGCAAGTCCCTTACTTCTATACATCCACATCCTGGCATCATTCCCTGCGTTCCATACATCATTGGAACACATTAGATCGAGCCATCCATCTTGATTAAAATCACCAGCACAGGTCGCAACTGCACCTATACAATCAGGATTGGGAATCAGAAGTTCATGACGAGTGAAGTATCCAGTCCCATCATTCTCATAAAAAACTAAAAAGGGAATAGCTTCCACTGTACCGGCGATAACATCTATATCTTCGTCGTTATCCCAATCAGCAGCCTCAATAGTAGAGCCTCCCATGTCTATCGTAAAACCTGGTGGTTGGTCATAATTAAGTTCAACTATGTCAAAATTAGCTATATCAAAACTTCCTGTTCCGGGATTCCTCACGAGAAATATTTGATTCTGACTGATAACCAATACATCTACATCTCCATCTTTGTCTATATCTACAGAACAAAGGTGGTCAGCAGACCATCGACAGTAAATCCCTTCAGTCTCGAATCTGCTTGTAAAATCCAAGTTTGGAGAAGAACCATGGGGATAAAAATCTGGATCAGTTGCTGTTCCCACATTGATATACATGGCAGCCACAAATTTATCGTAAATTGCATCGTCGCTATCATTCTTATAGAAGAAAAAATCAATTAATCCGTCATTGTTGTAATCTGCGGTGGTTATAGAAGCTGGCCCCGCATCTAAGCCTGTCTCATAGATTTCGCTCTCATCTGTCTGAAAAATAAGGCCATCATCATCTAATCCATCATTATTAAGGTCTTCAAATGTATTTCTTACAAGAATCAATACATAACGCCTATCTGTGATACCTGGATCTGGATCCATATCTGTGATATCCAGACCAATCAAATCAGGAAGACCATCACCATCAAAGTCACCGGCATCACAGACATAAATTTGTGATCCCATCCCCGTGGGTGCTGTAATCTCCAAGTTGCCCCCCAACCAGTTCAGCGTTATCGGTCCAGGAGGCCAGTAGGCGACTGAAGTGTGGTCCGTGTCTTTATAATCTTCTGTGTTGAAATTTTCGGTAAAAATTCCTCCTACATATTCTACACAGCCTTCCTGAGCCCAAAACTTCACAGTGAAAAAGCAGATCAGTATGACTAGCGGCAAAAATAGCAGCATGGTTTTCTTTCTTTTATTCATTTTTTCACCCCGCTTATTTATGTTTAATCATGTAAATCATGTTCCTGGTCGTTCAAGGACCAATTCTATTTCTAACCTTGTTGTCGTAATAGTATTCCCTATCTCAACACTTCCGATGCAGACCAAAATAGCATCGGTAGGATCAGGGATTCCCACGGCGGCCTCATCGTCAATCAAAAACGCAGTGTACCTGTAACGATTGTCCAGGCCGCTCTCGGTTTGAATATAGGGCTGTCGACAAAAAATAACGTTTACCAGATTAGATGTCCCATCCCAGTCTGAATCAATCAGGTTCAGAAGTTCTATATCGCTTAATCTTCTAAAATAATTATCCGCTTGAGGATTATCAATCCCTATAGGTTCAACGACATAATGTCCTTCAAAATGAGCCCATTCGCCAATGCCAAAATATTCTTCGATATTTGTCCAGGCCACATCAAACCCTGCTTCAGCAGCATTATAAGCCTGCTGTTGAGTCCGAATGTTTCCGGCTACCTTTGGACCGGTGCCTGTCACCTGAAGAAGCACAAGCCCGACGACTTGCAGAAATGCCAGCACAATGACGACAATAATTAAGGCCATTCCCTTCTCATGTTTCGAAGCTGGCAATTTATGGTTTATTTTCAGAGATCTCTTTTTTTCCTTCATTCTATCCTCTTTACATCGTGCCGCTGTTATATACGCCCAAGGACATATTCCTGATTTGAGCCGTTGACTCAAGCAAAAATCTTCTGTGTTTATCCGGCTGAGTTTGCTCAGGAGAATCAGCAATAGCGGGCTTCCCGTAGAGTTTTATCACTTCATCTGGGGGAGCTCCTGTAAAACTAGCATAAGGATTAGCAGTTTTGCCCAGAATTAATATTCTTACAGAGCGAATTCCTGCTACCACCAAAGATTTACTTGTAAATTCTTTGCTTACAACTTCTTCTTCGTCGTCTTCTACCGGAAAGGGAAGATCAACCCAATTCTGGAAATCATTCACATCGACTGTCCCGTCGCTGTTGTTGTCATCAAGCTGTTGGTCGTCATTAATATCACCATGGAATTGGAACTGGAGATCTTCGATATTCTGGGCAAGGGCCAGATGCTCGTAACCATTAACCAGTGGATTCCATTGAGATACATACAAAACTCCTGGGACCCCTAAGTAGCCGTCTGTTCCGGTAATGCAACCCGGATAGTTGCCGTCAACATCAAGCCAGTACGTTCTAAACTCGATAAAATGAACAGTGCCTCCGATGTAATCAGCTGGATCCCCTCCAACGGTCAATCCGTTCGGCAGCTTTGCGTTTGCCGGATCGACCCGCTCAAACGTGATTGTGTTGGCTATAAAGTCTACGGCGGTCATTCGACCGACTTCTCCTTTTCGCTTGTTTAATTCGGGATTGGGAAGAACAATGATTAATCTGTTTATGAAACCTACAGGATCATCAGGATAGGCATTTGTATTATAAGGATAAATCTCAAACTGATTTGGTTCAACGGTAATAATGTTTGAACCGGGAGCAAAGCTTTGAATGAACAGCCTTAAAGGGTCTGCGTTTCCAAGGATTGTTAACCTATCAGGATAAGTTAGCGGACCGCCTTTACTGTCGTTGTTTTCTGCCTGAACAAAATAGCCAGCAAGTTGCTGAGGCAAGCCTGCTCCAGCGGATTTTATATCTCTGGAGATAAAATACATAGCGGCCCGAACATCGTGCTGAAGCTCTGCAAATCCCTGCTGGTCGACTGATACTGCGTTGCTCTTCGTGTAGAGAGCCAAGGTTGCGACAACAATAGTCAGCATGATTAAACTGCCGACTAAAACCTCTACTAGAGTGAACCCGCGTCTAGAAGAAACGCTTAAAGATGAAAACCTTCGATTTGATATTTTGGCTTTCATTTTTTCCTTTCTTTTAGGCTTATTCGTAGCTATTCCCTCACCTGCTTATAACCGTGCCTATGTCAGCTCGGACTTGATAATAGGATGGATTGGCGATAAGATTATCCAGCGCCGCTTGCGCCTGGACTGCTGGGAAGACCAGAACTCTCACGTCCCAATAAAATCCTGAGGCTGCGATCTGAGTTATTCTTCTGAAATCAACCGTTCCATCGCTATTGATATCCATTAGTTCATCAATCGGACTCAAGGATAAGTTATGCAATTCATCGGCTGATAAGTTCCTCAGAAAGTCAATCTGTTGCTGAGCTAAAAAAGTTGCATTAGTCATTGCGTCTGAGCGAGCATTATTCATCACGCTCAAGCAGAAAAGCTGGGCCAATCCTAATAAGGCAACACCCACAAGGGCTATCCCCACCACAATTTCTATCATAGAAAAACCCTTGTTTTTAGCATCATCCCTGGAATTATTATCTAACGATCCCTCACTGGGAATCTGTGATTTTTTATCAAAAATTTCTCTCTTATTAATCATTTTATTCACCTTCAGCTACTATGTATTGAATTGAGCCCCCGGCTATCACCTTAATAACTCTCTGGTCAGGTTTGCCATAGATTGCTAATTTAAGACTCTTGAAAGTGATGCTGTTTTGTGTGGAGCTGTAGTTTGCAACAAGACCCAATGGTGAGAATTCGACAGTCTCATTCGGAAAATTGACATTCACTTGAAATTCACGTGGGATTGATTTTTTTATGAATCCACGCATTATATTCCACTGGGTCGGATTATCTTCTCTTTCAATAGAATAAATCCAGCCTTCACCCACAGCCTCAAACCTCACCCTATGGTTCAATTTTGTTTTAACAGCCTGAAATTTTGCCCTTTGTAAAGTTGTCAGGACTCCTCTTGCTGAACCCTCAATCTTTCTTGTCTCCAAAGTGTTCAGGATGTTCGGATAGAATATTAAAGCCATGATGCCTATTATCGCTACGACTGCCAGAATCTCAACCAAGGTGAAGCCTTTTTGAGCAGATGTAGATTTATCCCTGGTATTTGCTTTTTCGTGTTTGTGCTTAGAAATTCTTGATATATTGTTCATTATCTTCCTTGCTTAGGAAAAAATAGGCGCTTCAGGCACGATAACAACTTTCACCTGGTATCTAGGCTATCTTCCTCGCTCCAGGTATTTCTTTTTCGTAACTTTATTAATCTTGGTCCTGTCCCTGTTGTTCTAATAACATGCGTTTTCTGAAACAGTTGCAAGATGTCCATCATCTCGTAAAAACAAGCAAGCGGCAAAACCAGGGCTAACTGAACCCAAGCCTCCACTCAACAAAACAAAGAATGTGCTCGTAGCACTTTTATACATAGCAACTATATTAATACATTTAATGTCCAGCATTCTCAATGCCCTTTCAAGATGAAATTTAGGGTGATATTTATCTGAACATCCTTAACCTTGTTATACGAGCTTTCTCACCTTAAGAGACTAACAATTTTTTTTAATTAATAAAGTTAACAAATAAGAAAGAGAAATATAAGTGAGGATGTTTTTTCAATGTTGATTGCGAAAAGATCTATTTCCATATCGCAAGAGGATAGAGTTAAGCACGAGCCCCGGGCTTTCGTTTTTGCTTTTCCAGAGAGAAAAAAGCCTCGGGCACGAGCTCTGGATTCTTTGGTTCTTAACAACTGGGAGGAAATTTATTGCTTTTTACAGCTTTTTTATCGTAAAAATGTCGCTTGTCCCCTCCTCGACTTTAAACTTTTCTGAGACGGGAAATCCGAGAATCCAGACGATTTTGTCTTCAGAGAGAAAAACCGGCCTTTTTTCTCTTTCAGATAAAGGAAGACCTTTAGCTCTCATTATTTCCTTAAGCTTTTTTTGACCGGGTGCTCCTAAAGGCTGATACCGGTCTCCTTCACGCCGGTTTCGAATTAGAAGGGGAAATTTCAATTTCCCTAGATCAAGGAAAGCACTGGTTTGATCGTCGAAATCAGTATGGAGAGATTTACGCCTTTTAATCTTTTTTCCCTCAAGCTTTAATTTGAGTTCTTTTATTTCAAGGGTTTTTTTCCCTTCCCACCTGTATTCATATCTTATCTTTGGAGTAGCCTTGCTTTTTAAAAATATCTTATCCTTCTCTCTTCGCAAAACATGGTCTTTTCTTAAAGTTAATTCTTTCCCCTCCCTCAGGCATAAAACAGATTCGACATCTTTAAAGGAAATTTCTCTCAGGTTTCCCTTTAACTCAGAGATAAAATCCCGGACAACCCGCCTCGCCATTGCCAGAGGAAGAGAGGAAAGAGGCTTTACTTCAAGAGAGATCCGATTGTTCTTCTTCGATACGGCTTTTTTGGTCTTTTCTTGAGCTATCTTTTCCAAAAGACTGTCTTCATCCCGAATGATGGAGGCTATCCTGCCCAGGCTGGAAACGATTTCAGCCTCAAAATTCCGTTTAATATAGGGAATAAGATCTAGCCTTATCCTGTTTCGCAAAAATCGCCGGTCAAGATTGCTCTCATCGATGCGGAATTCTATCTTTTTCTTTTTAAGATAGGCCTCGATATCCTGGCGCTCTATCTGAATAAGCGGCCTGACAATCTTACCTTCCACCAGGGGAAAGATGCCGCCCAGCCCTCGAAGCCCGCTTCCCCTCATGAGCCGCATCAGAAAAGTCTCTGCCTGATCGGTCATGGTATGACCAGTTGCAATTTTAGCTCCTCCGATCTTAAGAGCAGTCTTTTTTAAGAAATCATACCTGAGCTCTCTTCCAGCCTCCTCGACGTTAAGCTTCTTTTTCCGGGCATAGGAGCGAACATCTTTGCTTCCAACAAAAAGCGGAAGGGAGTATTTCTTAGCCATACGTCTGACAAATTGTTCATCTTCATCTGCGTTATGGCGAAGCATATGGTTAAAGTGACCCAGGAATAGCTCAAAAGACCATTTCTCTCGAAGTTCAAGGAGAAGGTTGAGCAAACCTGTGGAATCCACTCCTCCTGAGTAAGCAACGAGAATCCTGTCCTTTTTCTCGAAGAGCTTGTACTCCTGGATTGTCTTTTTTATTCTCTTTAAAATCATTTGACTCTGTTTCATGATTTTAATTCAGCATCAAATTCTTTTGAAGACCTGACTCAACTCATTAACACCCTCTTAACATCTGCCTGGAAATAGGATCTAAGCCAGGATGCACGCCTGGAAATAAGCTATCTGTCTTCTTTTCCCACGAAATGCAAAGTGGCGGTGGAGGGACTCGAACCCCCGACACTGCGGATATGAGCCGCATGCTCTAACCACCTGAGCTACACCGCCGGTGGCTAAAATTTTAGCCAAATCCCGGATTTAAGTCAATTTATGCTAATGGAGTGTCTAGGATATATTAAGCAGTTCATGTCATGAGATACGCATATTCTGACTAGTAGCGACCTGCCCTCCTGATCGAGTTGGGCGCCGGCTTCAACCCTAAACTTACTGGCAGTGAAAACATATTTCTCTCAGGGACGTTATTAGGCTTATCCAATGAAATAATAAGAAATAATTATAATAAAATCATAGATTTCTCAGGCCTAAACAAATTCATTGACATTCCGCTCAAAAATTATTCTTCGGGCATGTTTATAAGATTGGCATTCTCGATCGTAGCTAATCTGGAACCAGATATTATCCTCAGAGATGAAGTTTTCGCTGTCGGCGATGAGCCTTTTCAGCAAAAAAGTTTTGAAAAAATTCTACAATTCAAAGAAAAAGGCTCAACTCTTATGGTAGTCAGTCATAATATGAATACAGTGGCCCGGCTGTGCAATAAAGTCATAGTCCTAGATGAGGGAAAGGTACAGTTCAATGGAGAAACTTCCCTGGGTATTGATTATTATAAAAATCTCTTGAAAGGAATTAAGAGCATTTCTGAAGAACAGAGGGCTCCTACCTGACGACAACGCGGCTTTGACCTGTCTCAAACATCAGGGTCTGACCCGTAGGCTTATTCGCCGAGACACTGGTGACCTGGACTGTGCTCTCGCCCTTGCCTACCGCTTGAAAGACAAGAGTGGCGATGCTTCCTGTTCCTTTAATCCCTTTGCCAATTTCAGTACTTGAAAATCCGATGGTGCAGGCTCCGGAGGAATTATCGATATTCTTCAAGAAAGGCACATCTTTTCCGAGCCGGTCAAGGAATTCCCTTCTAACGATTTCCTTCAATTGCACTGATCCTGGATCGAAGCTTATGTTGAGGGACATGGTGCTAATATCCTCTTGAATTCTGGCGTTAACGCTAACCCGAAATTCACGATTCTGAGGAACTTCAAAATTAGCCGGTGTCAGGAAAACCTGGTTCTGTTCCCTTCTTCTCGCCATATCCTCTACCTCAGCCGTTCTCCTCGCTCTTCGCTCAGCAAGCGCCTCTCCAGGCGGGGCAGCTCTTTCACTTACTGCAGGAGAAATTCCGCCAAGGTCAATCCAGAGAGGTTTCAGATCTTCGTCGCTGAGAGGAACTGTACGGATAATGTAGGGAGTAATGGTCAGTATTACATCTGTCTGTTGAATGGTCCGGTCAGTGCTGGAAAAAAGACTTCCCAGGATAGGGATGTTCTTAAGCCCAGCTATGCCGGTTACGGTTTTTCTCTCTTCATCCTTTAGCAATCCAGCCAGGAGGTTTGTCTCCCCATCTTTAAGCCTGATAACATTCCTCACTTCCCTGGTGGCAATAATAGGGATATTGGCGTACCCGGTTCCGCCGAGGGATTTTATTTTTATCTCTAGTTCCAGAGTTATTTCTTTCTCTAAATGAATCGTGGGCGTTATCTTGACATCAATTCCAACATCCTGGTATTCAAAACTTGTCAGAGGCTGTTGGGCGTATCCTCCAGCTGCAATAGGAGTAAATGTGGTTCGAGGAATAGGAATTTTATCTCCTACAAGGTAGGTTATTTCTTCCCCATCAATGCCCCGAAGTCTTGGCTGGGAGATTATCTTGGTGTCTGAATCTGCTTCCAAAAACTGGACAATAGCCCCGGGAAGAGTGACTTGAAAATTTTCAGATTTGGCAAAATCTATGCCTTTCAGGCTGAACCAGCCCGGTTCTTCATCTGTTTCACCCCCGCTATACCTGAGGCGCATTAAACTCTGCTCTAGCTCCATACCCAGCTGTTTCAATCTTATCCTGGAAACTTCCATTATTTCTAAATCGAGTATGATTTCTCCCTTTGGTTTATCCCAAACATTGATGATATTTTCCGCCAATTCTATAACAGCAGGGGTATCCCTTACAGTGACAGTGTTTATATTTTTATCAACAATGATATTCGGGGCTTTATATTGAGTGCGGAGCATCTGAATAAGAGAGGTGCGAATCTCTTCTGCACTGATATTGGAGAGATAGAAAGTTTTAATTGCATTAAGCTCATACTGAATTCTTTTTTGGGGCATGTCAGGAGCGATAATAATTGTTCTTTCATCTATTATCCTGTAAAAATTCTTGGAGGTTAAACAAAGCGAATTGAGAGCCTGTTCAAAAATCATATCAACAAGGTCAATAGAAAAAGTAATATCCCTGAATTGTTCATCAAAAAGAACATTCACGCGAGCTTGCTTTCCCAAAGCTTGAAAGATTGAGCGGAGATTGGCATCGACAAATTTCAAATGAATTTTTTCCTTATCGACTCCGAGCTTAACCGGTGGTTCTATCCTGATCTCCTTGGGTTCCTCTTCTTTAACTTCTTCCTCGATGAGGCTTTTCGCCTCTTCAACTATAATTCTGTTTAAAGGATCATAGGACAGGGCTTTTTCATACTCAACGAGAGCTTCATTCTTTTTCCCCTGAAAGGCAAGCTCCCGAGCTTTAATCAGATGATTAGAGCTGGCAGCAAGTTTAGCCCGGAAAAGTGCAAGACGATAGACTGAATTCTTAGGACTCTTGAGCACCGCCCTTTCGTAGTGTCTAACGGCCTTATCCCAATTCTTGCCGAGTGCTGCTTTAGTGCCCAACTTATAGCTTCGACTTAATGTCGCGCAGCCCCAAAAGGTCAGAGCGATTATTATCAAAAGTACCACTTTTCTCATTATTTCTCTCCTTCTAAATAATATCTTCTTTTCTGGGAATCCGAACCGACGATTTCTATCTCCTCAGGTGTAATCTTTCCAATTTTCACCCCTTCGCTTATCACTTCTCCTCTCTCCACAGCAAGAGCATTTCCCTCAAGAACAATTAGGGCAACCATCTTATCATCGGAAATGACGTATCCGATATATCTTATGTTTACAGGAAGAGAAGGAGAAGCCTCATACGTACCAGGGAGGGTTGGATGCTGCTGCTGGTTCTGCTGCAATATAACTTGATTCCTTTCAATCTCCCTGCTTACTGACCTTCTGAGAGTAAAAATGTTCCTTACTGTACTTCCAAGCTCTACCTTCTCTCTCGACAGCAGGTCTTTCCTGATAAGGCTTCTTTCTCCACCCTTTTCAAGCCCTTTATTCTGTAGCTTTTCCTCTCCAGCCCAAATACATAGACCTATGCTCAGGAAAAGGATGAAAAAAGCTGTCCTAATTTCTTTAGCTTTCATAATAGCCTGCCATGACAACTCTTAACTCGAGCACATTTCCTCCAGCATCAATGTTCAAAAAATCAACTTTTTCTATCAGCAAGAATTTGGGAAATTCTTCTACAGAATGAATAAATCTTTTCAAGGATAAATAAGATCCCTTTATGTCAAAGGTTACATTAACCTTTTTAATCGTTTCTCCCTTGAATTCAACATAATCGTACTTTTTTCGAGAAGAAACATTAATCCGCGCTTTGTTCAAGAGCTGCTCGAGGTCAAGCCTTAGCCGCTCGAAGCCTTCATTATCATCATCATAAAAATATTTCTTTTTCAGATCATCCATATCCCTCTGAGCTTCTTGCCACCTAATCCATTCTCTTTCCTTCTTTATCTTTGCCTTATTGATCCGCTCGTAATCTTTCTGCTTGACTGTATGCGAGGAAAGAGCATTAAAATAACTCCTTCTCTGGGAAAGAGAAATCAGCAACAGGAAGAGAACAACCCCTGCGATCATAACACAGAGGACGATGAGTGTTTTTTTCTCTTTGTCGTCCAATAAATCAAATATCTTTTTCATAGTTTAACGAAATCTCCGAGATGAGTAATCCTTTTTCGTTTTCTGCTTCGCTTATTATTCTTATTTGATTAAATTTCAAAGCTCTTAAATTATTGTAAAGCTCTAAGAGATCATCCACGCTCGAATAAGCAACTTTGAAGCTCAACTGCAATTTTGAATCCTTGGCGAGCGTGGGTGCCATGGAGACAATATAACTCGAATCGGGAAGCGAATTCTCTAGATCTGAAAGAAACTCAATCCAGGAAAAACTTTTCCCCAAAATAATGCTGTTAATCAAATCAACTTTTCCTTTATATTTTTCGGTTACATCTTCGATTCGGGCGGAGAAATCCCCTTCATCTCGCTGGACATCTCTTATCAATTTATCTGTCCTCTTGATGGAAGCTTTTGTTTCTTGAGCTTTGGCTTTGTATTCAACAAAGATTTTACCAGCAAAGAAAGAAATAAGAAGAAGAACAACTGCGAGGGAAGATAGAATTAAATAAAAGAACCTTCTGTTTCGCAGAGGGTGACTCGCTAGATTCAACCCTAACCTTGTGCGTTTTATCATAGAATTTGTCCGATAAGAGGAGATAATATCATCTTTTCTCTTAACCCAAGCTTTGAGGTCAGGCCTGTCTCTATTCCCTTTGCAGGCAAAGATAATTTTTCTTGAAGCCGTCGAAACATGTCTTCCTCTGGTTCCAAAAGACCCAGGCGAACCGTGAAGGAATTGACTTTTTTCTTTTCCTTATCCTCAACGAAATTCACAGTATTCTCCACTTCTTTAACAATATTTTCTATTCTTTGACGTCCTGAGACATTTGTAAGGGAGCCGGAGATAAAAGGCTTCAGGCGGTACATAGCAACTTCAGAATTTAAGCTTGCAATAAGGCTGAGAGAGTCTTCTTCTATATTTATGAGGAGCAAATCTCTCTCTTTTTCCCTGCTAAGCAGATAATACAGGCTCAGAGTAGGGACTCCAACTGCCCTGATTTTTAAACGAAGCTTACTAAAGAGATCTTCGTACTCTTGAATAATCGAAGCCCTGGCAACTGCAACAAGCATTTTCGAAGAGTCGTTTGAGCTTATCCTATCAAACGAAAACCTGGCATCATCGGGAAGTAAAGGTATCTGTTTTTTTACTCGGAAGCGAATAATCCGCTCCCTATGCTCCCGAGAAGAAGGGAGAGAATCAAAAGAAAAAACAAAAGCTTTTAAGGATAACTCGGGGATAAGACAGGCTATTTTACTGTCTGAAAGATGGAGCTTTTCCAGGCCTTGCTTTATTTTTTTCTCCAACAAGGCCAGGTTTTTTATGTTTTTATTGCTGAAAGAGGGCTCGATCACCCCTCTTTCAAGAGGGAAAATAAAATGATTTTTGATTTTTCCTTCTTTGGAAGAAACATGAATTCCGCTCAAATAATGAGAAGTTAACTGAATAGCCGAGCGGGGAAGGAGCTGCCGTACGAAATAATTCCTAATTTTATCTGTAAAAAAGGCCATCCTCTCACTCTACAAAAGTAACTTTGTTTAGCTCCTTAAGGCTTGTTACTCCTTTCAAGACTTTCTCTTCCATTCCCACTTCTCTTAGAAAAATCATACCTTCGCTCTTGGCTCTCTTTTTCACTTCAGAAAGAGGTCTTTTCTCCAGGATCATCTCTCGAATCTCATCAGAGAGTTCGAGTAACTCGGCTATAGCTGTTCTTCCCATGTAGCCTGTGTGGTAACATGCATCACAGCCAGGAGTTTCATAAAATAGCCGATCCTTGTATTTTTGGGGACTGAGCCCGGATTCAAGCAACTGTTTGCGCTTGTATTTAAGAGGAGTCTTGCATACAGGGCAGAGGACTCTAACCAGCCTCTGAGCCAGGATACAATTCAGAGCTGAAATAAAACTGTAAGGATCGACTTTCATATGGAGGAAGCGCCCTATGACATCGAAAACATTATTGGCGTGAACTGTTGTGAATACCAGGTGCCCAGTCAAAGCAGATTGGATGGCAATCTGAGCGGTTTCAGGATCTCTGATCTCCCCGACCATAATCTTATCCGGATCATGCCTTAAGATAGACCTCAGGCCTCGAGCAAAGGTAAGCCCTTTTTTTTCGTTAACAGGTATCTGGGTGATTCCATCTATTTGGTATTCTACAGGGTCCTCGATAGTAACGATTTTATCCTCCGGAGTCCTTATCTCTGTCAGAGCTGCATATAAAGTGGTTGTTTTTCCGCTTCCTGTCGGGCCGGTCACAAGAACCATCCCGTAAGGCTGGGTGATATACCTTCTGAAATTACCGAGGACATTATCTGAAAAACCGAGCAAATCCATCCTTAATTCGGATATGGCCGCGGTGATCATCTCTTTATCAAGAATTCTGATAACAGCATCTTCACCATAGATGCTGGGCATGATGGAGATACGAAAATCGATGGTTTTGTCCTTGATTCTCAGCCTGAACCTTCCATCCTGCGGAACCCTTCGTTCGGCAATATCAAGGTCAGACATAACTTTGATTCTGGAGATGATGGACGATTGAAATTTCTTATCAATCGGCTCCATGGCTTTGCTTAAAACTCCATCGATGCGGTACTTGACGATAATACCTTCTTCTTTTGATTCAACATGAACGTCGCTGGCTCTTTTCTGAACAGCTGTGAAAATAATGGAGTTGACCAGCTTAATGATGGAGCCATCCTGTTCGGTCAGCGTCTCTACAGATATAACTTCTTCTTCTTCGCCTCCTTCTTTCTCCACGACCTTCATGATGAATCCTTCAGTCGCGTCCCTGAGGACTTGGAGCGCAGTTTCAGTTTTTCGCAGAGCTTCGTTGATAGCAGTCTTGGAAGCTGCATAAACCTCCACTTTTCTCCCCAAATAAGATTCGATAGCATCTATGGTTGCGATATCAGAAGGATCAGCTATAGCCACTTTCACAATATTGTTTTTCTCTTCAAAAGGTATAAAAGTCGACCGATGAAGAAAGTCAACAGGAAAAGACTGAACAAGCTCGCGGCTCAAGTTGCTTGATGAAAGATCTATATAGGGAACATTGTATCTCTCAGCTAATTTTTTAGTTTTCTCTTCTTCAGAGAGAAAAGCCTGCTCTGATTCTTTTTTTTCAATTTTAGCCATTATCTTATCACTCTTATTATATTGAAAATTGGCAGATAAACAGAGAGAAGCATCGCTGCTACGATCAAGCCCATAAAAATGATAACTATCGGCTCAATCAGGGATACAAAAGTGTCAATTCTTGTTTGTATTCTCTCATCGTAGTAATCAGACACATCGTTCAACATGCCTTCCAGATTGGCTGATGTCTCTCCTATCCGAATCATATCAAGAGAAAGGGGCGGGAAAAAGTCTATCCTGGAGAGGGATTCAGATAAGCTTTTTCCGTCTTTTATAAGCTCGGGCAATTGCCTGCTTTTCTTGAGGATGAAATGATTGGGAACAGCATTATTGGCAAGGACCACGGCTGAGACAAGAGAAATTCCTGCCTCAAGGAGAAGACCCAGTGTCCGAGAAAAAAGCGAGACTCCCGACTCTACCAAGATTGAGCCTGCATAGGGAATTCTAAGCTTGATTCTATCGCGAATAACAAGGGTTTTTTCCTTCCTCTTCAGCAGGGAATAGATTAGATACAGTAAAAATATAAAAGCAATCAAAAAAGGAAAATTTGCTCTCAAAGACTGAGAAAAAGATAAGAGTCCACGGGTTATGGCTGGGAGTTCAGTCTCAAAATCAGCATAAAAAGTCGTAAAACGAGGCAGGATAAAATTGAGCAAGATCATGAGGAGAATAAAGGCAAACAGAATAAGAAGAGTCGGGTAAGTCAGAGCAGACCTTATCCTTGCTTTAGTCTGGGAAATAACTTTTTGATAATCAATGTAACGGTTAATTGTACCAGCTAAGTTTCCGCTCCGCTCCCCTGCCATAAGAGAGGCAATATAAACCTGAGAGAAATTCTTCTTATAGGGGGCAAACGCTTCTGAGAGAGACTTTCCTCCCCGGATTTCATTCTCGACTTTCATCAATAATTCTTTAAGGTGGATATTCTTAACCCGCTTCACTATGATTTGGATGCATTTGAGTATGGGATAACCCGCCTTGATAAGAGCCACAAGCTCTTGATTAATCATGATGAAGTCCCTATCTTTAATCTTCTTTTCAAAAGGAAGGACAGGAATCTTGATCTTCTTCCAATCTCTCTTGACAGATAAGACACAAAATCCCTCTTCCTCGAAATGCTTTCTGCATTCTTCAAAAGAAGAGGCAAGAAAAGATTGAGAAACAATGTTTCCCTCTTCAGTGGCCAATCGACAAAGAAAATAAGGCATCGCTCTTAAATTTTGTAAGTTTCTCTTACTGTTTAGATATTAGTAAATATTAGGTCATCCTCTGGTTTTTGTCAAATCCAGTAACCTGTAAGCAAAGTGTAGAACAGGGATAAAAAGTGGACAGGCTACTTTTTTCAAAGAAGGGACTGTCACTTTTTCCTTTCCGTTTACAAGCAAGATAGGGAATCTCCTTATTATGTTCCAAAAAAGTAGCCTGCCCCATTTTTGCAAGAATCTGTGTCTAAAAACCTTATTCTCAATTTGCATCATAGAGCTAGGCTCCTGTATCTAGCTAAAACTAATAAAAATACCCATATAAGTAAATAGCCCTTAAAGATGAATCACATAATGACTTTTCCCCTTTTTTTCTCACCTGAAAAGATGATTTATTCTCACCATCTCATGTATGCCTGAAAGGGCTAGGAAGAAGCCCTTGAGATTAATATTCACAGCAAATAAAATGCTAGTATTTTTAAGCTAAGAAAGCATGGAAACAAGATGAATATAATCCTTTTATTTTCAAAAAATTTAAGAGAAGAAGAAGAGAAATTAAAAGAGATACCTAATCTTGAATTCCAGAAAAAATTCCATAAAAATAAATATGGAAATAAATTTATAAAAAAAGGATGCACCTTCGCTGACCTTTTGTTTTTCCAAAATGTCTACCTCTGAGCCTGGGGTCAGACCTTGCCATCTGGAAATGTGCCTTCCCTGCCTTTTGCCCGTAAAGCATTTATTTGGATAAGGCCTGACCCCGAAAACGGCCTGGGAAAAAGTTGACAAAAGATGAAGAAAGATTTATCTTAAGAAAATGAAAAAGAAGGTTTTACCAGGAGTATTTTTTATCCTCCTCATCTCTCTCACTTTCACTTCCCCCGGCGACCTCTCTTCAAAGGGTTTATTCCTTGGTAAAAGTGCAGCTGCTAACCCGCAGGATGTCCCAGTTAAAAAGCCCAAGTATGATTATATGAGCACAATTCTCTCCAGGAACACAAAACCTTTGGGATTAAAAGAAGATCCAGAATTGGCGAAATTGCTGAAGCAACCCGGTATCAAATGGGCAATAAGGGTAGGAAAAAAACATATTTTGGACTGAGGTACCCATATATTTTTTGCCAAAATGATTCAATTTTTTGGATTATCTGAAAAACAGAAAGAAGGTTATTTCGAGAAAATAAAAATCTATCTGGCAATCCTTCCTGTTTTCATTCTCCTTGTCCTGGGAGGATTGAATATTTATAAAAAAATCACCTGGAAAGAGCCGAATGATGGAGTTTTCTGGGATAAAAGACCTGAGGGTTTAACCGCATTAATTGTCGAAGTCAACAGCCCTGCCTATCTGCATGGCATCAAAAAAGGAGACATTCTTTACTCTATCAATAACGCTCCGACAAAAAACAAAATAGACGTCTCAAAGATATTATGGGCGGCGGGACGTTCGGAACTAAAAGTTACCTACGAAATCGCAAGAGGAGGCGAGATCATTTTTCCCTCCTTCTATTTACGCGAAAAAGGTGTTAATCCCATTTATTTCTTTCTTGCTCTTATTGGCTTTACCACTCTGATTATAGGATTGATTATTTTTCTCACTTCTAAAAAACCCTTATCCATGCCCTATGTCTATTTTTATTTCGTATGTTTGTGTTTTTGTTCGTTCTATATTTTCTCTCCCACAGGAGAGCTGAATGTCTTGGACAGTCTCTTTTACTGGCTTGACAAGTCAGCTTTCCTGGTTTTCCCCCCGTTGTTACTTTACTTCTTTTTAATTTTCCCTCAAAGAAAAAAATTCTTTAATAATAGGCTATCTTCAATTTCTATCTTGTATCTCCCGGCTGTGTTACTCTTTTTAACAAAAATACTACTTCATCTTCCCTTGTTCAAAAATTTGAGTGACGTTTTTGTCCTTCAATTGCACCAAACATCAGAAAAATTAGACCTCCTCCATTTTGCTCTTTTTTCGATCATGACCTTGGTGATTATCCTCCAAAGCACGTTTAAACCTTCAAACCTTTTGCTCAAGAAACAATTAAAGTGGATCGTCTATGGCCTTGCCATTGGAATCATTCCCTTCACCCTTTTCTACATCATACCTTTTATGCTTGGCCAGGTTCCCTCAAAGGCGGCAGAGCTCACCGTTATTCTCCAGGTTCTCATTCCTCTGACCTTTTCTTACTCAATCTCCAGAGAGAGACTTATGGAATTTGAGCTGCTGCTCAAAAAAGCGTTCGCCCTTATCCTCTCTTCTGTTGTTCTGGCCACTGTTTATTTTATCGTCAGCTCGCAAACGAGAGTCTCGGTAGAAGACAGGCTCAATTACCTCATCCTGGGAGTCCTGGCTATAATTCTAGGAGCGACGCTCTTCCCTCCGTTAAAAAAGCTTTTCCAAACCATCCTGGATAAAGCTTTTTACAAGCGAAGTTATAAATATCGCAGAACTCTTCTCTCGATAAGTAAAGAACTTAGTCGAGAGAGAAATCTTCAAAAACTCTCTCAATCTCTTTTGGAATTGATTGCAAATGCCCTCTCTCTCAAGTGCATTGCCCTTCTCCTGCCCGATGACAACCAAAAAAACTCTTTCTATATCCTGAAATCCAGGGGCAAATTGCCTATTTCCAGAACAAAAATCACTTTTGATGCCCAACTTTACAAAAGCTTAAAGGAAAGAGAGTTTCTTTCTTTTTACTCCTTTGTTGAAACAGAGGAGCTGCAAAGAAAGTTTGAGAAGCTTTCTTCGTCTGGCTTTTTCCATTATCTGCCCTTAAAAGTCGAGGATAAGCTTATCGGCTGTCTGGGAATGGGGAAAAAAGAAGATAATACTTTCCTCACCAGTGAAGACTGGGAAATTATGACAACCATATCTTCCCCCGTAGCCTTGGCTTTAGAAAATGCTTATCTTTACAGTCAGGCCAGAATAAGGGCTGTGGAACTGGAAAGGCTCAAGGAATACAGCGAAAATATTATTGAAAGTCTAACAGTGGGAGTGGCAGTGTTAGATAAGAAAGGAAAGATCATAGGATGGAATCGGGTGCTCGAAGAAACTCTTTCCAGAAAAAAAGAAGAGGTTTTGAACAAAAACTTAATTAAAGTATTAGGACCTAAGAACTATTCAGCCCTTTTTCCCTCTGATACTGACAAGGACTTCCGGCTCTTGAGCGAGATCACCCTGGATATCCCTCCCGGAGAGAAAAAAATATTCGATATTGCCAAAACTCCTCTTTTGGATAACGAAATGAATCCATACGGAACAGTCGTCGTCTTTGATGATATAACAGAAAAAATATCTCTTCAGCAGCAGCTACTCACATCAGAAAAGTTGGCCTCGATCGGCCTCCTTTCGGCTGGAGTCGCTCATGAAATCAACACTCCCCTGACAGGAATTTCAAGCTATGTCCAAATACTTCAAAAGAAACTTTCTAACTCTAGCCACTCTCAGATCCTGGGAAAGATTGAAGCCCAAACTGAAAGGGTAGCCAGAATAATTAAAAACCTGCTCAACTTTGCCCGGATGCCTTCAGAGTCTTCCTTTCATCGAGTAAACCTCAAGGAGAGTCTCGAGGAGATTATATCTCTGATTGAATATAAACTAAAAACCATGAGCATAAACCTAGAGTTAAATCTTTCTCCTGTGAAACCTCTGTGGGGAGAAGGAGAGAGACTCCAGCAGGTCTTTATCAACATTATCCTCAACGCCATCGATGCCATGCCCAAAGGAGGAACCCTCAAAATCGAACTCAGTAAATTGAATAATGAGGCTATCATAAAAATAAAGGACACCGGAACTGGTATTAAAGATCAACACTTGCCCCATATCTTTGATCCATTTTTTACCACAAAAGGGAGCGGAAAAGGGACTGGCCTTGGCTTGTCCATCAGCTATGCTATTATTCAAGAGCATGAAGGGCATATTGCTGCAGAAAGCGAGAGCGGAAAAGGTTCTACTTTCACGATTTATCTTCCTATGGATTTAGATAAGAGAAAGTTAGATAAATTTACTGTTTCATAAATCAAGAAAATGACTCAAAAAGGAATGATCCATATTATCGACGACGAACCCATCATCCATGAAGTATTGGGCGATCTCTTATCCTCAGAAGGCTACGAGGTAGAAAATTCTTCAAGCGGGGAAGAAGCTCTTGATAAACATTCTTCCTCATCCTTTGAACTTGTTCTTCTGGATTTGCTTCTGCCTGGAATGGACGGAATAGAGGTCCTCAAAAAATTGAAAAAAATCGATCCAAACGCTGTAATTATCATAATAACAGCCTTTGCCTCAGTGGAATCAGCTATCTCTGCTATGAAAATCGGAGCATATGATTATATCCAGAAGCCCTTCAAGCACGATGAATTGCTTTTGACGGTAAAAAGAGCAATAGAGCATAGAAAGCTTCAAGAAGAAAACATACGGTTGAAAGATGAACTCCAGAGAAAGTTCAGTTTTGAAAACATCATCGGAAAAAGCGAAGTCATGAAAAATGTATTCGAAACAGTCAAGGCCTCTGCCCCTACCCGAAGCACGATTTTGCTTCAAGGTGAAAGTGGAACAGGTAAAGAGCTAGTCGCGAGAGCCATTCACCAAAACAGCGACCGGAAAAATTCCCCCTTCGTAGTCGTAAACAGCGGCTCTCTTCCCCCGGACCTGTTGGAAAGCCATCTTTTTGGCCACGTAAAGGGGGCCTTCACTGGAGCTGTAAGCAGCAAAAAGGGTCTTTTTGAAGCGGCTGAGAAAGGAACAATATTCTTTGATGAAATATCTTCTCTCAATATGGAAACTCAATCGAAATTGCTACGAGTTATGCAGGATAGAGAATTCATGAGATTAGGGGGGACAAAAACAATTAGAGTCGATGTCAGGGTCATTGCCGCTACTAACGCAGATTTGGAGGAGCTAATCAGTGAAAAGAAGTTTCGGGAAGACCTCTTCTACCGCTTGAACGTCATCAAAATAGAGCTGCCATTGCTAAAAGAAAGAAAAGATGATATTCCACTTCTGGTTAAACATTTCTTAGATACGTATGGTAAAGAAAATAAAAAAGAAATCCTTGGTGTCACTGAAGACGTCATGGAGACACTTATAAATTACGATTGGCCAGGAAATATAAGAGAACTGGAAAACCTTATCGAGAGAGCTGTTGTTCTGACTAAGTCCAAACTCATTTCCAGGGTGAGTCTCCCTCCTTTCCTCCTCGCTCCTCAGGAAGAAACCAGAGCAGCGGCCTCTATAAACAACGAGCTCAATCTCAAGGAAAATATTCAAACATTCCAGAAAAAGGCTATCATCAGCGCCTTAAAGCAAGCAAAAGGAATACAGAAAAAAGCTGCTAACCTCTTGGGACTTAAGCCCACCACTTTGAATGAGATGATCAAGAGGTTAAATATAGATATCTCGAACCTATAATTGCAAAAGAGGGGAAGAGAAAAAGGAAGAAAAAAAGGGACAGGCTACTTTTTTAAAAGGTGGATTTGATAAATCAAACTCGTAAAAGATATAAAAAAGTGGACAGGTGTACTAGCTCAATAATTCAGTAACGATTTTATAATGTCATTGCGAACGGAGTGAAGCAATCTCATAAAAAAAGCATTTTCCCCTAAGAGATTGCCGCGCTTCGCTCGCAATGACACTTTTGCCTTCAATATCCTTACCAAAGTGTAACCTAATTACTGAGCATAACCAACAGGTCCGTTCTTTATCCAAAAAGTTATTATAACCTGCAAAACAGAAAAAGATGCCTGAATAGAAAAAGAGGCCTGTCCCCATTAATTAAATCTTCCTGGCACAGCTCTATTCGGGTTTATCTTTATTTTTCTGGGCTTAGACTCTAATTCAAAATCAAACTCTTCTTTTCTCTCGTCAATTATCAGTCTTTTCTCGACTCTATTCCCGTTCTCAATCCACTCTACCCATAAGGGGAAAACGAAGGGCTCTTTCTGTTGGTTGATTCTTAATTTCAGAATGTATCCTCCCTCTTCTTTCAGGACAGAGTGAGAAACGTTGACCTCAGGGAGAACATAGGAATCAAACCAATTCCTGAAAAATACTGCAAGATCTTTCCCTGATACCGCTCTAATCGTTTTGATGAAATCTTTCGTACTTGCCGCACCGTACTTATGCCTTCTGAAAAATTCTTGTAATCCTTTAAAAAACGCTTCTTCTCCCAGGAGATCTCTCAGCATATTCAAGACTAAAGAAGCCTTGTTATAAATTATTGCTTGGTAAGCTTCAGGATTATGATAGTTGAGACGGGAGCCAAGAGTTATCGCTCCCCATATCGATTTTTTTCCAGTCCATTGAGAGAATTTCTTCAAAATAGAAGGAAATACTCCCTCACCACGCTTCTCGATTAAGTACAAAGTGGCCGAAAACTGAGCTAAGCCTTCGCTTAACCATTGATCATGATACGTTTTCCATGTTACGGCTTGCCCCCACCACTGGTGAGCAATTTCATGGGCGATGAAATATTCTTTCCAGCGAGAAAGATCAACCGGGCTTCTTGTGCTTGCGTATAAACCTCCGTTCTGAGTTGGGGGTAATTCATTAATAACAATAAAAGAGGCTGGGCTATGACCTCCACTCGCAGACCAAATTCTGCGGACAATAGTTAGCTTTTCGTAAGGATAGGGGCCAAACTTGTTTTCATAGAATTGAATAATATTTTTGGCCTCCTCTAGAAGCCCTTTTTTTTGAAAGCTGATGCCAGATGCGTAGAAATGCTTTAGCGGCAGAGACTTCAAATCCTCTTCTACCTTAATAAACTTACCAACAAGAAAAGAAAGGTATTTAATCGGATATTTTGTTTCAAAGATATAAACAGAGCTTCCTGTTTTTTCTATTTCTTCTACTCTTTCCACATCGTTCAATCTGCTTTTCTCTATCAATTCTCCATTGGAAATACACTGGTATTCAGGAGGGACAATTATTCTTAAACGGGCCTTGAAATAATCATCACCTGGAGGGGAGGGATACCAGAAGGCACTTCGACTAAAAAGATAGGTCTCGGATTTAGGAGTTACATAGCTGAGGTTCTTATCAAACTGAAGCCCAGCGATGACATCCGTTACTTGCTTGGGAGGAACAAGCTTTCCCCTGTAATATATCTCTATGGAGTAAGGCTTATTTTCAGGAGGGGGATGGATAAAATAAACATAAAGAGACCCTCTCAATTTATCTTGGCTGTAGATCAACGCCCGCTTATCCTCATCATAAATGCGAAGAATATCTAACTCAGGATTAAGCTTAAGCATTATTCGTTCGAGGGAATCAACTTTAGACTCCACTTCAACCTTTGCTTTCCCAGAAATATAAAACTGTTGAGGTTTAAAGTCGATTTCAATTTTGTAGCTTTTAACTTCAAACATCTCGACGAAAGATATAAAAATTCTCTTTTTTCTCCCCTCCTTGTAGGGCGAATAAAGGTTGATAATTTTTTCATCTTTCCAGCGGTAAAGATTAATTTCTTCCGGTGTGAAAGGAGAATAGATATAAGCAAGATCCCCCAACTTTTTTCCTTCAAAGTTGAAAACTACCTCGTTCCCTTGAGGTAAGGCAGTAAGTAACTCTTTATTAAGGGAATTTTCAATCGTGAAGGACCGGGAATAATATTTTGAAAACAAGGAGTAAGCTTTATTTCTTTCTAGGATAGAAGCCTGGAAGCCTTCCTCATCTGGATCCTTTACTATCCTGATGTTCTTCCGAAAAAAATAGTCGGAAAACCTGAGGTAGGCACATGTAAGATCATCTTCAAGAAAGCTTTTTTTATAGATTAAATCAAGCTGATGCTTTTCTCCTGGGTCAGAGGGATAAAAGTGCAAGTGACCCTTCCCCAAGATAAGAAGGCCCGTTTCAAGGCCTGGGATGTTATCGTAAAAGATTATTGCATCTTTAAAGGAAAGTTTGATATCCGCATGTTCAACTTCGATCGATTTAACTCTTTCAGCTCTTTCAGATGGAATTTTAATCTTATACATGATATTGACTCTTCCCAGCACCCTTTTCTGCTCTATCAGCCACTGATCGTTCACCTTAATAAGCGATAAATGCCAGGTTTCTATGGCAGCAGAGTAAGAATTTTGAAAGAGAGCCTGAAGATATATTTTGGCTTCACCCTCTGTTTGGGTCAATTTACTGGGCTTGAATAAAGTCACACTATCCAACCGCAGGACATTAAACCTGTTATTTACAATCAACCTCTCTTTTTCCCTTACTTCATTTGAAAAACGATTCAGGTATGCCGGGATATCCTTCTGATCTAGGGACTCTTGAATTTGAGAAATAAATTCACTAATACTTTGCTCTTCAGCAGCAACCTGGGGAATTAAAGAAAATGTAAGGAAGAAGAACAGAGGAAGCCCAAGAATTGATATATTTTTCATTTATTTATTATAACAGAAAGAAGAATTAATATAAATTCTATAGGAATATGCTTATTTTTGTGATACTTCCTCATTCCTTCTTCTTGTGTCCTTATTTTAAAATATAGCAATTTTTGTGCCAAATTAATCCAAGAAAAATATTCCACCTTTGGCTGGGTAAGGATAGTTTTAGGTGAGGTTTATTAAGAATCGGCCGAAAACTGTAAAAAAATTTAACACTTGCTTTTTATTTTTTTTGCTTGCCTTTGACGAAATCTTCTTCCCAGGTAATAAAGCTGTGGTAGAAAATCTTGTCTCCTTCCTCGATTCCACGAGTAATTTCTGTAATATGAGAAGTGGAAGCCCCAAAAGCCTCGACAGCATAAAAAACTGCTTTCTCTGGATCTCCAGAGTTGCCGCAAGTGTAGAAGTCTAAGGCAACATAGCCATATTCTGGCCACGTGTGGCAGGATATATGCGATTCTGAGATCACGATAACTCCGCTGACTCCTTGAGGCGGGAACTTGTTAACAGAAATAGACCATACCTGAGCCTGGGCAATCTCTGCAGCTTTGACTAAAATCTGCTGCACTTTATCCACACTCTTAATAATCTTCGGATCACACCCGGATGCTTCAACGATATAATGATGGCCTATGGATCTGTGAATTTTTTTGGCCATTTTGCTTCTCCTTAAAAAGGTTGAATCTAATTATGGCATATTCCTTAACACTGTCAAGAAAACTTTAGTGGGGGTCAGACCTTTCAAGCTTTTATAATTAGGATATGTCAGTGTAATTAGATAGTAAAGAGAAAACGGAACTGCAGAGTTTGGATTAATATTTGGAAAATTTCTGGACAAGAATAAAATATATTTGCTATAATACGTTGTTAATATTCTATACATACTTTATAAATTATATATACTTTTAATTTTACAGGAGGAATCATAAATTTCATACTCAATTAGAATCTTTCTCCCCCACTTCACAAAAATCGTCCAGGCTCAAGTCAAAGCTCTCAGAATAAACGCAAACTGAATATGAGTCCCTACAAAGACTTTTCTCAAAATCATCCCGGGTTGTTATCAGCCTGACCTTTTTGAGAGTAACACAAGAATAAACAAGAATTTGGAGGGAAATGGGTGGAAGTTGAAGAATTAAAAGTCAAAAAGCGAATAAAAAAATACAACAACGAAAAAAAAGCCCTTATATCAATCCTCCAGGATATACAGGAAGAATATAATTATCTTCCCCCAGAAGCTTTAAAGATTGTCTCAAAATCTCTGGATATTCCTCTTATCGATATCTTCGGGGTGGCTACTTTTTACCGTACTTTCAGCCTCAAACCACGGGGAAAACATCTCATAACTGTTTGTTTGGGAACCGCCTGTCACGTAAGGGGAGGCCCTAAAATTCTGGAAGAATTTAAAAGAAAACTAAATATAAAAGCGGGTGAGACTACAAAAGACATGCGCTTTACGTTGGAAACGGTTGCTTGTTTAGGGTGCTGTGCTATTGGTCCAGTTGTGGTAGTGGATGGCAACTACCACTCCCAAACGTCTATTGGAACAGTCGATTCGATTCTAAAGAAGTACAGAAAAAAATGAAGTAAAGTGAAAAACATAATGAAAATACAATCAATCACAGATTTGAAACAAGCTATTGAAATCCAAATCCAAAAAAGAAAATCCACAGAGAAACCTATTCTTACTATCTCAGCAGGAACCTGCGGTCGGGCAAGGGGATCATTAAGAGTAATTAAGGCTTTAAAAAATGCTATCAAGAAACAAAAGTTAGAAAATGACATTAAAATTAAAGTTACAGGTTGCCATGGTTTCTGTGAGGCTGAGCCTAACATCATTATTCATCCCCACAATATTTTTTATCAGAAGGTCGAGCCCAAGAACGCTAAAGATATTCTTGCTCAAACTGTATTAGGTAATAAAATTATAGACCAACTTTTGTATTCTGATCCCTCCACGAAAGAAAGGTATATCCAGGAAAACGATATTCCTTTTTACAAGCATCAAAAGCGAATTATTCTTGGGGATAACGCCTTGATTGATCCTACCGATATCAACGATTATCTCTCCATTGGTGGGTACTTATCGCTTGTCAAAGTTTTAAGTAGTATGACTCAAGAAGAAATCATCGAGGCCGTGAAGCAATCTGGTCTGAGGGGAAGAGGAGGAGCAGGATTCCATACAGGAAAGAAGTGGGAGTTCGCAAGAAAAGCTAAAGGAGACACGAAATATATAATCTGCAATGCTGATGAAGGTGACCCCGGAGCCTATATGGATCGAAGTTTATTGGAAGGAAATCCACACCGCGTTCTGGAAGGCATGATAATAGGAGCTTACGCAATAGGGGCAGAAGAAGGCTATATTTATGTTCGAGATGAATACCCTCTGGCTGTTGAACATGTTTCCTTAGCAATCTCTCAAGCCAAAAAATTAGGACTTTTAGGAAAAAACATACTTGGAACAGGCATTAATTTCCAAATCCACATTAACAAGGGAGCTGGGGCCTTTGTCTGCGGAGAAGAAACAGCTTTAATTGCTTCTATCGAAGGAAGAAAAGGCGAACCTCGCCAGAGGCCTCCCTTCCCTGCTATGAAAGGTTTATGGGGCAAACCAACAAACATCAATAATGTTGAAACCTGGGCGAATATTCCTGTAATCATTGAAAAGGGCGCTGATTGGTTCTCAAAAATTGGCACGAATGGAAGCAAAGGGACGAAGATATTCTCATTAGTTGGCAAAATAAACAATACAGGGCTAGTTGAAGTTCCAATAGGCATAACTTTGCGCGAAATCATATATAACTTAGGAGGAGGGATTCCAGGCGGCAAGAAGTTTAAGTCAGTCCAGACTGGCGGTCCTTCAGGGGGTTGTATTCCTGATAAATTGCTAGATTTACCTGTAGATTATGAAAGACTTGCAGAGGCGGGAAGCATAATGGGATCTGGTGGGATGATCGTTACGGATGAGAACACATGCATGGTGGATCTGGCAAAATATTTCTTGAACTTTCTTCGCGATGAATCTTGCGGCAAGTGTCTAAGCTGCAGAGAAGGAATCCAGCGCATGTGGGAAATAGTAGCCGACATTACAAAAGGACACGCGACGATGGAACAGCTTTATGTATTAGAAGAATTAGCCCTTAAAGTGAAAGATGCTTCAATGTGTGGGCTTGGGCAGACTGCGAGTAATCCTGTCTTGAGTACTTTGAGATACTTTAGGGATGAATATAAGGCTCACGTTATAGAAAAATGGTGTCCTGCATTGGTGTGTAAGAGACTTGTGCCTTCTCCCTGTCAAGATGCCTGCCCTGTTGGTATAGATGTTCCGAGCTATATCGCTATGATTGCTTGGGGCAAATTCAATGAAGCAGTTGATTTGATTAGAGAGGACAATCCTTTTCCAGCAATTTGTGGACGCGTATGTAATCATCCATGTGAGTTAAATTGTAAAATGGGCGAATTTGATAAGCCTGTTGCCATACATTCACTTAAGCGGTTTTGTGCAGACTACGTGCTCAAGCGCGAGGGATATAACGTGCCGTCCATACAAAGCAAGAGAAAAGAGAGAGTTGCGATCATCGGATCAGGTCCGGCAGGTTTAACGGCTGCTTATAATTTAGCGCGATTAGGCTATAGGACCACTGTATTTGAGGCACTGCCAGTAGCAGGTGGGATGTTATCTGTAGGTATTCCCGCTTATCGTTTACCAAAAGAGATAGTTAAGGCTGAGATTGATGCAATTCTTGCCCTTGGAGTTGAAATTAAGACCAACGCAGCGATTGGAAAGGATCTAAGCTTAAATGACCTCAAAAAGAAAGGATATAAGGCGATATTCATAGCCACGGGTGCGTATAAATCATTAAAATTGGGATTGCCCGGAGAGGATGTGTTGAAGGGTATTATTGACTGTGTGACTTTCTTGAAAGATGTAAATCTTGGGAACCAGAAGAAACCCGGTGATAAGATTGCTATCCTAGGAGACGATCACATTTCTGTGGACGCGGCACGAGTATGCAAGCGCCTTGGTTCAAGTGAAGTAAATATAATTTATAGAAGATCAAAGGAAGAAATGCCTCTAGACTACTCAGAAATTGATCAGGCTATAGATGAAGGTGTAAAGGTCCATTATTTAACTATTCCTAATAAAATTTTAAGCAAAGAGGGAAAAGTGGCAGGTCTGCAGTGCATTCATGCACGAGTTGGAAAAGCTGATAGCAGAAGTCGGAGAGAACTTATCCCGTTAGAAGGTTCCGAGTTTACCATTGATGCCGATACAATAATACGAGCAACCGGTCAAGTACCGGATCTTACGTTTTTAAACCGTAAGTTTGAAATCTCGAACTGGAATCTGCTTGTTGTTGATCCTTATACTCTACAAACAAATGTATCGGGCGTTTTTGCCGGTGGCGATGTTGTAACAGGACCTGCAACTGTGATTGAAGCTATAGCAGCTGGCAAAAAGGCAGCTGCATCCATTGATAACTACATTAGTGGTAAGAAGTTTGAAGGATATAAGAGGCCTAAACCCAGGATGCAGATTGAACCTATTCAGTTGACCAAGGAAGAGGAAGAGCTAAAGCGTCCTAAGATGCCGTTACTGAGTAGGAATAAGAGGTTGCAAAGTTTCGAGGAAGTTGAATTGGGCTACACTGAAAAAATGGCAATTCGTGAAGCGAAACGATGCAGAAGATGTGATATAGAGGAATAGATGAAATTTAATAAAATAGATAAGATCTTAGAAAAGTTCAACATGCAAAAATCACAATTAATCAGTATATTGCAGGATATTCAGAATGAATTTAACTTCTTACCCATGGAGGTATTAGGCTATGTTGCAGAGAAATTAGGAATTCCATTTAGTCTTGTGTATCATTTAGCAACTTTCTATAAAACCTTCAGCCTGAAACGGCGAGGAAGACATTTAATTAATGTGTGTCTTGGCACTGCATGTCACATAAGGGGAGGAGTAAGAATTTTGGAAAAGATTGAAAGAGATCTGAATATAAAATCAGGATCGATAACTTTGGATTCTAAATTCAGCTTGGAAGTCGTAAGGTGCGTTGGGTGTTGTAGCCTAGCCCCAGTTATAAGAATCGACGATGATACCCATGGTCGATTAACACAAGGGAAAATAACACCTATGCTCAAGAAATATGAGTAATTCAAAAATAGTAACTTTGGACGATTTAGAGCTTCTCAAAGAGAAGGGATTAAACTTGATTTATCCAACCAAGACAAAGATCAGTGTAGGGATGGCTACTTGTGGCATTTCCACTGGAGCTAGGGAAGTATTCCAAGCAATTTCAGAAGAAGTGCAGAACCAGAAGCTGGATTGTGTCCTCAGCCAGACCGGATGCCTTGGGTTCTGCCAAAGGGAACCATTGGTAGATGTTATAGAGCCAGGAAAGCCAAAGGTAGTCTATGCTGAAATGTCTTATGATAAAGTACCAGAGCTAATAACCAATATTAAAAATCAGAAAATTAAAAATGAATGGATGCTATGCCAAATAGGAGAAAAATACAGCCCAAGATTGGATGGAATACCATTCTACAAAGATGTTGATTTCTATAAAAAACAGAAAAAGATCGCCCTGAGGAATTGTGGTTTTATAAATCCTGATTGTATTGAGGAATATATTGCTAAGAGAGGCTACTTCGCATTGCACAAAGTGCTTACTGAAATGAAACCAAAAGAAGTAGTAGATATGATTGCTGAATCAGGGCTTAGAGGAAGAGGAGGCGCCGGATTCCTGACAGGCAAAAAATGGCAGATTACCAGGTCATCAAAGGGAAAGATTAAATATATAATTTGTAATGCTGACGAAGGTGACCCTGGTGCTTATATGGACAGAAGCTTATTAGAAGGAGATCCACACAGTGTTTTAGAGGGAATGCTAATAGGAGCTTATGCTATAGGTGCAAGTACTGGATATATTTATGTTCGAGCAGAATATCCACAAGCTATAGTAAAATTTTTACAGGCTGTCAAGCAGGCTGAAGAACATGGGTTGCTCGGGAAGGATATATTCAATTCAGGCTTTAACTTTGAGGTACGAGTAAATAAAGGAGCTGGAGCTTTCGTTTGTGGCGAAGAGACAGCTCTTATCGCTTCAATTGAAGGCGGATGGAGTGGACCGAGGCCAAGACCACCTTTTCCTGCAAAGAGCGGCTTATGGGGCAAACCAACTAATATTAATAATGTTGAAACATGGGCAAATGTTCCTGTAATTATTGATAAAGGGGCAGACTGGTACTCTAAGATCGGGACAGAGAAGAGTAAGGGTACAAAAGTATTCTCTGTGGTTGGAAAAGTGAACAATACCGGATTAGTGGAAGTACCTATGGGCATTACCTTGAGGGAGATTGTCTATGACATAGGAGGTGGAATTCTCGATAACAGGAAATTCAAGGCTGTTCAGACAGGCGGCCCATCCGGAGGGTGTATCCCGGAAAGTCTAATAGATCTACCAGTTGACTTTGAAAAACTGACAGAAGTGGGATCTATGATGGGGTCAGGTGGCATGATTGTAATGGACGAAAATACCTGTATGGTGGATGTAGCTAAATACTTTCTTGCCTTTCTTGAAGATGAATCTTGCGGCAAGTGTGTTCCATGTCGGGAAGGGATAGAGAAAATGCGAGAAATACTCAACAATATTTGTAAGGGCGAAGGAGAAGAGGCAGATATTGAATTGCTGGAAGAGATTGCCCTGACTGTAAAGGAGATGTCCTTGTGCGGGCTTGGTCAAACTGCGAGTAATCCTGTTCTGACAACCATAAAGTACTTTAGAAATGAATATGAGGAGCACATCATAAACAAAAGGTGCCCAGCAGGTGTGTGCCTTGATTTAATCTCATACTCAATTGATGCTGAAAAGTGCAACGGATGTGGAGCTTGTGTGAGACCTTGTCCAACTCAGGCTATTACTGGAGAGAAAAAGAAACTTCATAGTCTCGACCAAGAGAAATGCATTAAGTGTGGAGCATGTTATGAGACCTGTAAGTTTGATTCGATAATCATAAAGTGAGGGAAAATGATAACGCTTTTTATTGATAATCAAAAAGTTGCCGTCAAAGAAGGAACGACATTGCTTAAAGCATCCGAAAAACTTGGAATAGAAATTCCCACACTCTGCTATCATGAAGGACTTCCCCCTTATGGTGCCTGCAGGCTCTGTGTTGTTGAGATAATTGGGGAAAAGAAAAACCGAATGGTAGCAGCCTGCTCTTTTCTTGTTGATGAAGGAATGAAGGTTTTAACTATCTCCGACAGAGTTCTGAAGAGGCGACGCATGATTGTAGAATTTCTATTGGCTAGGTGCCCGGATATAAAAGCAATCAGGGATTTGGCTGATAAAATGGGCATTAAAAAGCCTCGCTTCAAAACTAAGAATTTGGACTGCATCCTTTGCGGCCTGTGTGTGCGTGTTTGCAATGAAGTTGCGGGAATAGGTGCAATTGGATTTGTGAATCGTGGCAAAAAGTTGAAAGTAGATACTCCTTTTCACCTGGCATCGGATGTTTGTATCGGTTGCGGAGCCTGCTCTTTTGTTTGTCCTACAGGTGCTATTGAAATGGAATTGGATGCTGTGAAAAGATTCCGTGAGTTGCTTGGTATTGAACATAAATGTAGATATTCGCTCATGGGTTTAGTGTCTTACAAGGTTTGTTCCAATAATTATGAGTGTTGGAGGTGTAAGGTTGACCAAAGGATTCGAGACTCACTTGCTACCCATCCTATATTTGCGGCAAAAAAGATAAAAACAGAAAAAGTAAATCAATATTTCTCATTTTTAAAAAAAATTCAGGAGTAGCCGATACAATATGAATAGAAGCAATCTTACAGATTTGAAGCATAGAAAAACTCTGGGGAAAGGCTCCGTGGGATAAGGAGAGAAGATGATTACAATTAGATTAAACGGTGCAGAGGTTAGAGTTGAAAAGGGATGGACGATTTTAGAGGCCTGTAAGTTTTATGGGATTGCTATTCCAACTCTCTGCTACAACGAAGGGCTAAGTCCCTACGGAGGCTGCCGCCTCTGTCTTGTGGAGATAGGAGGGGGACTTAAGACCAAATTAGTCTCATCCTGCACTTATCCTGTTGAGGAAGGGCTTGTGGTTAACACTGATACAAAAAGAGTCATCGAAACGAGAAGGATGATGATAGAGCTTATGATTTCTATTGCTCCTAATTCTAAAACTATCCAGGACTTGGCCTCTAAATTCGGAGTTACAAAAGTTAGGTTCAAGATTCGAAACGAAGAATGCATCCTCTGCGGCCTCTGTGTCCGTATTTGCAGAGAGCAAATGGACGGCAAAGCTATCGGTTTTCAGAATCGAGGGTACAAAAGAAAAATATCGACTCCCTTCGACATCCGCTCTGAGGAATGTCGTCTCTGTGGCGGTTGCATCTATATCTGTCCTGCATGCCAGCTGAGGTGCCAAGGCCCGCAACCAGACACAGCTGTTTGCAATGCCTGTCTAACCATGGATCCAACCTGCTTGGACCATTACGATGAGCTCCAATGCTGGATGTATGATGCCGGTCGCTGCGGCACTTGTGTTAGAGAAAAAACAGAAAAAAAGAAAACAATGAAAAATAAACTATGAAGAGTAATGAATAATAATAAATCTTTTTTCTTACTATTTACTGATTACCAATGAAATAAGGAGGTTATGACAATGGCTTATACAAAACTCAACAGAAGTGCTGCCACTTTAACAAAGAACAGAACAGAGGGCTCTATCAGCCCCTTTAGCGGGATGTGCGTTACCTGTGTTGACGGTTGTATCGGAATGTGTGAAATAGGAAAATCTGCCTATCGTGGTCCTGAAGTTCTCTATCCACAACCCTTTGGTATCATCACTTCAGCCTCTGAAAAAGAATACCCAGTTGACCTTTCTCATTTCAGTATCATGGGAACTGCAGTCGGTGCCCATGGCGTAAAAGCTGACTCCGATAAAGCCACATTCCCTAAGGTGACTATTGAAACACGAATAGGACATGATAAAGGAATTAAGTTAAAAGTCCCTTTTATCGTGTCTGCAATGGGCTCCACCAATGTGGCTAAGCAGAACTGGCAAGGATTAGCCATTGGAGCAGCCCTTTCTGGAACAATTCTCACCATAGGCGAAAATGTCTGCGGCATGGATGAAGAATCCGAATTCAAAAACGGGAATATTGTCCGGTCCCCTGATATGGAAACCAGGGTGAACCTGTTTAAAGAATGGCAAGAAAATGGTTACGGTACAATTGCAGTTCAGGCCAATGTGGAAGATACGCGATTGGGAGTTCATGAATATGTTATAAAAAAATTGGGGGTCGAAGCTGTGGAGCTGAAATGGGGTCAAGGAGCCAAGGACATAGGCGGAGAAGTCAAGATAAAAGATCTAAAGAAAGCCCAGGAATTAAAAAAGAGAGGCTACATCGTTCTGCCAGACCCTGAAAGTCCCAACGTGATTAAGGCTTTTGAGAAAGGTAGTTTCAAAGAATTTGAAAGACACTCTCGTTTGGGTATGGTTGAGGAAGAAAGCTTTATACAGAGAGTAGAGGAGCTGAGAAGTGCAGGAGCAAAATATGTATTCCTCAAAACAGGAGCCTACAGACCCGCAGACTTAGCCCGGGCAGTAAAATTCTCTTCAAAAGCTAAGATTGACCTTCTAACGGTTGATGGAGCGGGTGGAGGAACAGGAATGAGCCCCTGGCGGATGATGAATGAATGGGGCATCCCGAGTGTTGAAATTTGGTCTCTGTTGTATCAGTATCTCCGTAAACTTGATGAGAAAGGAGATTATATCCCGGATGTTGTGGTCTCTGGAGGAATCACCTTAGAAGACCAGATTTACAAGGCACTGGCTCTAGGAGCCCCTTATTTTAAGGCGGTAGGTATGGCAAGAGGACCCATGGCCGCAACAATGGTGGGCAAAACCATTGGCAAGACAATAGAGGAAGGGCTGATTCCTGTATACGTCGAACGTTTCGGAAGCTCTGCTGAAGAAATTTTTGTAACAGCTCCAGAATTGAAAAGAAAATACAAAGAGAGATTCAACAATATACCTACAGGTGCTATGGGCCTTTACAGTTACTTCACAAGGCTCAGCCAAGGATTACGGCAGCTCATGGCAGGAAACAGAAAGTTTGCCCTTCAATATATCACTCGAAATGACATCGCGGCTTTAACGCAAGATGGAGCAAACATAAGCGGCATTCCTTATATCCTGGATGTCGACAAGGAAGAAGTCGATAAAATCCTGAAAGGCTAATTCAAGGGAACAGGCAAATTTTCATTAGAAACGAACCTGTCCCTTTTTATTTAATTATGAAATGGGGCCTGGCCCCATTTTTTGCCATTTAATTAAAGGCTCCATCATCGTTGATTAAGCTTTTTTTATATTCTCTTTTATCCATTTCATACTTATCAGGCTTTTCTTGTTTATCTAGTATTCCTATTATAAGCCAGATAAATGAAATGCTTTACCCTTTATGAATGTTATGCTATAAATAGCTCTAGTTTAAAATGGAAATAATAATAAGAATAATCGCTTACTTCATCCTGCTTTTTGCCATCACAATTCACGAGTCTGCCCACGGCTGGGCCGCCCTCAAATTTGGAGACCCCACAGCCTACCATCTGGGTAGAATAACTCTCAATCCCATACCACACATCGATCCTATCGGCACGGTAATTCTCCCCCTTATTATGATGATAACAGGCATCCCTTTTATCGGCTGGGCCAAGCCAGTACCGGTCAATCCTCTCAATTTGAGGAATCCACGCCGCGACAACCTCTGGATATCAGCCGCCGGACCTCTCTCTAACTTGACGGCCGCCGTAGTCTTTTTAATAGGCATCGTGATCCTGAAGTTCCTTAATCCCAATATAGTTTACTTTCTCAGGTCTTTCATTTTCGCCCAAACTGGTTTTGCTGGTGGATTTCATCCCCTTGGTGGATTGGCTTTGATCTTATTTTATGGTGCTCTTATCAATACTCTCCTGGCTATTTTCAACATGATACCTATCCCACCTCTGGATGGAGGCGGAGTCCTGATGGGCCTTCTCTCTGATGAAGCGGCAGAAAAATACGATCGAATCCGCCCCTTTGGATTTCTTATCATTCTCGGATTACTTTTTATCGGATTTCTTAACCTTATTTTTAGACCCATCTATATTTTAATAGCGACCATTGCCGTGGCCTAAAATGGGAGAAAAAAAGAAAAAAGTTGTTCTCAGCGGAATGAGACCTACAGGTCCTCTCCATCTTGGGCATCTGGCTGGGGCTCTGCGCAACTGGCTCAAATTCCAGGAGGAATACAAGTGCTACTACACTATTGTCACCTGGCACGCCTTCAGCTCTGAATACCAGGATTCAAAGGTCATTAAAGACTATACATTTGAAGTGGCTGTGGATTGGTTGAGCACAGGATTAGACCCGAAAAAAAGCGTTCTTTTCGTTCAATCAGATATCAAAGAGCATGCTGAGCTCCATCTGCTTCTCTCGATGGTTATCCCCCTTCCCTGGCTGCATAGAGTTCCCACATTCAAAGAAATGCAGAGGGAACTTCCTGATAAAGACCTGAACACATACGGATTCCTCGGATATCCTGTGCTTCAAGCAGCTGATATTCTTATCTATAAAGCAGATGCCGTGCCTGTAGGCGAAGACCAGGCTTTTCACCTTGAATTTGCCCGAGAAGTGACAAGGCGATTCAACCGCCTTTTTGGCAACATTTTTCCCGAGCCTCAAACCTTTCTTACAGAAGTCCCCAAGCTGGCCGGAACAGACGGGCGCAAAATGAGCAAGTCTTACGGGAATGCGATTTTGCTCAAAGACTCACCGGAAGTCATTCGACAAAAAATATCAACCATGAAGACGGATGTCAGGCGCAAACGCAGGACAGATCCTGGAGTCCCAGAAGACTGCCCCGTGTTTACTCTGAACAGAGCCTTTGTGGCGAAAAAACGAAGAGAGGAATTGGCTCAGGGGTGTCGAACAGCCGGAATAGGATGTTTGGAATGTAAAAACGTGGTCATCGAAAGCCTCCTTAACCTTCTTACCTCTTACAGGGAAAAAAGGGATAAATTCGAAAAAAAACCTCGGCTTGTTTGGGAAATTCTGGAAGAAGGTAATGACAAAGCAAGACGAGTAGCCCAAAAGACCATGGAAGAAGTAAGATCTGCTATAGGTCTTTAAAAAATAATCGATATCTATGGACGCCTCCGCAACATATCAAGTAAGGTTAGAAGTTTTCGAAGGCCCTCTGGACCTTCTCCTGTTTCTGATTAAGAAGAAAAAAATTGATATCAATGATATTCCTATGGCCACAATCACCAGAGAATATTTAGAATACCTCAACCATAAGGAAAGGATAAATCTCGATAGGGAAGCTGAATTTCTTCTCATAGCTTCGCTCCTCATCTATATCAAATCCCAGATGCTTCTCCCTCGAGAAAGGGCCCTAGACGAAGAAAAAGACCCCCGTCAAATTCTCGTGGACCAGCTTCTGGATTATCAAAAAATAAAAGCAGCCAGCCTCCTTTTAAGAAAAAAGGAAGAAGATGAACTGCAGAAGTGGAAAAGAACAGCTCTCCCCTCTCTGTTTCCAGAAGAAGAAACGGATTTCATGGAAGTCTCTCTATATGACCTGGCTGAATCCTTTTTTTCTCTCATGAGGAAAAAGGAGAAAAAAAAGACAAGAACCATTAAGAGGAAAGAATTTTCTCTAGAAGAAAAAACGAAGGAGATCATGGCTGTTTTAAAGGAGAACTCATTTCTAGATTTTTTGGATTATTTCAGCCAGCAGGAATCTTTTGAAGAAGCTTTTGTTTCTTTTTTCAGCCTTCTGGAACTTATCAAGTCCAGAATAGTCATTGCCGTCCAAAAAGGCCCTTTCCAGCCGATCAAGGTTAGGCTTCGCCAAGAAGCTTATTTGAAGAGAAAATGATGAAAAACCGCCTGAAGGAAGTCATCGAATCTTTGATCTTTATTTCCCTGGAGCCGCTGACGTTAGAGAAAATTAAAAATGTTCTTCAAGAATACTCAGAAGAGGAGATTGAGAAGGCTATTAAAGAGCTTCTTGAAAGCTATGCTACAAATGAAAGGGGAATCCAGATCATCCAATCTGCAGGTGGCTATCTTTTCTCAACAAGGCCTGAGCATGATATATGGATAAGGCGTCTTTTCAAGTTGGAAAGAAAAGCCAAACTATCTTCAGCGGCTTTGGAGGCTTTGTCAGCCATCGCTTACCACCAACCTGCAACCCTGGCTGAAATCTCGGCTATGAGAGGAGTGGATTCCAGCCACACCCTCAAAACTCTCCTTCAGAAAAAACTGATCAAAATTGTAGGAAGAAAAAAGAGCCCAGGGAGTCCGCTGATCTACAGGACGACTGATAAATTTTTAGCATATTTTGGTCTAACCGATATAAAGGATCTCCCATCTCCAGAGGAGATTTCAAAAATTCTAGAAGAGGAGAAAGATCTTGAGGAAGAAGAAAGCTCTGTTCATTAAAAATGCAATCTTTTCTCTTATCACTTCGTTATTACTGGTGTTTCCCTTTTCTTGCCGACCTAGAGAAATAGAAATCCCGGAGCCTCCTTCAGACCGCCATCAGCCTTACAATTTCGTCGGGCGCAGGGGGATGGTTGTAGCTGCCCATCACCTCGCTGCAAAGGCGGGCTTGGAGATGCTAAAAAAAGGAGGAAATGCCATCGACGCAATGGTGACAACAGCGTTTGCCTTGAACGCAAGTGAACCTTTTGCTTCCGGAATCGGAGGCGGAGGATTCATGATTATTTACCTTGCTTCAGAGAACAGAGTCACTGTCGTAGATTTCAGGGAAAAAGCTCCTTCCAGGGTCCCTCGGGAAATATTCAACGACGAAGGCAGAATAAAACCCGACGGGCTGGCCGTTGCTGTCCCCAGCGCCCTGGCAGGATGGGTTTATTCTCTCAAAAAATACGGGACAAAAAGCCTGACAGATGTTACCCAGGAAGCCATTAGAATTGCCGAGAATGGATTCGAGGTGAGCCAAACTTTCAGCCGTATCAATAAAGACCAATACGAAAAAATTCTCACTAACGCAGGAGAAGGAACTTGCTATCTGAACAAGGGCTTTCCCTATGAACCAGGAGACCTGTTCCGAAACCCTGAACTGGCCAGCACCTTAAAGCTTATTGCCTCTAAGGGAATAGATGAATTTTATAAGGGGGAGATAGCCCAGAAGGTTGTAAAAGCGGTGAATGAAAAGGGCGGAGTAATGGACCTCAAAGATTTAGCTCTTTATAAGCCTGTTGAGCACCCGCCATTAAAGGGAATCTACAAAGATTACACACTTTTTACTATACCTCCTCCAAGCTCTGGAGGAGTACACATGATCCAACTTCTCAATATCATTGAGAATTGGCCTGTAAGAAAATGGGGTCGTAACTCTTCCCCTTATATCCATCATTTCTGCGAAGCTCTTCGCTTTGTCTTTGCCGATAGGTCGCGATATCTTGGTGATCCTGATTTTATAAAGATCCCTGTCGAGGAACTTATCTCCAAAAAGTATGCTAAACAGATTGTTTCTCAAATCAAGCCAAATAGTCTTCTAGATGTTTATCCTTTCGGAAGATTTGACGAGAGAAAGAACGATCAGGGAAATACGAGTCATGTGTGCGTTATTGATAAAAAGGGAAACATTGTCTCCTTAACTCACAGCATAAATCATTTTTTTGGTACAGGAATCGTCCCTGAAAACACAGGCTTTCTGCTGAATAATATTATGTATGATTTCTCTGATGATCCCAGCTCGCCTAATGCGCTGGGACCTTATAGGCGGCCTTTAAGCTCTATGGGACCTCTTATAATGTTTAAAAAGGATAAGCCGTTTCTGATTCTGGGTTCACCAGGGGGAACGCGAATTTTTTCCTCCCTTACTCAGATAATTATCAATATCATTGATTTCAACATGTCTCTAGATGAAGCTATTGAAGCCCCTCGCTTCTTCACCTATTCCTCCGAGGGAAAGGCGCGAAGTATATCTCTCGAATCGCGGTTCCCTGAAAAAACCATTGAAACTCTAAAAAACATGGGACATAGTATCAGAATCAGAGAAGCTTTTGATAAATACTTCGGAGGTTCTCAGGGCATATTAATCCTCGAAGATAAAAAATTGATTTTGGGGGGAGCTGATTCTCGAAGAGATGGATATGGAGCAGGATATTAATTATGTATTAATAAGGATAAAATTATGAAAAAAATCACTCTCGCAGCTTTAATTCTTCTCGTTCTCCTCATTCTGGTCATATTCCCTCAAGAAAGGAAAGAATCTTCTTCTCCGCTTTTTGAACAGCCACTCCTGATCACTTCAGCAGGCCAGAATGCCGAAATTCTAATGGCTTCGGTCCTGGCAAAAAGAGCAGGGCTCGACTCGAAACTATCAAAAATTGCCACTCCGAAGGATTTAGTGAACATAAAAACTATTGTCCTGGTCCTGGGAGCAAGTTCAAAAGGCCTTGGAGCGGCAGGACTGGATATGACCAAAGAAAAGGAAAGAGTCAATCTGCTGATTGAAGAAGCTCAAAAGAAAACCGTTCCCCTCCTTTGCCTACACCTTGGCGGAGAAGCAAGAAGAGGCCCGCTATCAGATGAACTGATATCCGCTTTTCTTCCTTTCGCCAAAATGGCCATCGTGGTTAAGTCAGGAAATAAAGACGGATTTTTATCCGGGATTTGTGAAAAGCACGACATTGCTCTTGTAGAAGTTGAAAAAACAGCGGATGTCTTAACTCCTTTAAAAGACGCGTTTAAATAAGAAAAGCCTTTCTCCCGTAAGTTTATCTAAAAGGATAAGTGAAGTATAAGAAATTCAACAGATAGATATTACAGAAGAGAAATCTAAGTAAAAGGATCTGATTTCTTTTTCGTAATTTTGCCTTTGATAAGGAAAAAGGGGCCAGGCCCCATAATACCCTAATATAAAATGCCAGAATACCTCATTTTCTTGTTGATGATAGCGATCTTTGCGCTATTGGCTATGTTGCTGAAACTCCCCATAGGCGTTTCCCTTGCCTTTTCTGCCCTGGCCGGCTCCCTTCTGGGAGGAGAAGGAATAGCTCTGCGTCATCTAGTAGAAGGAAGTTTTGGTTATTTTGATACTATTCTTATTATCGTCACGGCCATGATATTCATGAAAGTTCTGCAGGCATCAGGAATTCTGGACACTATCACATCTCTCTTGTTGAGAACATTCTACAAGAAAAAATCCGCTCTCTTGCTAACCGCCATGTTTTTAGTCATGTTCCCAGGAATGATCACGGGTTCCTCAACGACCGCAGTGCTCAGCACAGGAGCACTCGTTGCTCCGGTTCTTATGAAAATGGGGCTTTCCAAGGTCAAAACAGCGGCATTGATTGCCATGGGAGGAATTTTGGGTATGATTGCCCCTCCCGTAAATATCCTGGTCATGATCATGGGAGCAGGAGTTGATATGCCCTATGTGGGTCTCACCATTCCCCTTCTGATCATCGTCATCCCCCTTGCTGTCGCCATATCTTTTTGGCTCGGATACAAAGATATCAAAATTATTGAATATGAAAAAATGAGAGCTGTACTTCCTCCATCCTATCACCAACAATATGGTTTTCGGTTGTATCTCCCGTTGATCGTAGTCATTGTTTTGATGCTCGGTCAAAGTATCCTTCCAAAAATCATGCCAGATATAGGTATACCAGCAATTTTTCTTGTGGGAAGCCTCATAGGACTTGGCTGCGGCAGATCTTTTAATTTTTTCAAAGCCACTCAGAAAGCAATAAAGGAATCTACGCCCATTCTCTGTATCTTGGTAGGAGTAGGCATGTTCATCCAGATCATGACCTTAACAGGTGCAAGGGGCTGGATAGTGATCTCCTTTCTCTCTCTTCCTTCTATCTTTCTTTATCTTGGAATAGCCACCAGTATGCCCCTGTTCGGGGCTGTCTCTGCCTTCGGATCTTCCTCCATCCTGGGAGTTCCGTTTATACTCGCCCTAATAGACAAGAACGCAATTCTTACTTCCTCAGCCTTATCAGCTGTGGCGGGATTAGGGGATCTGATGCCGCCCACAGCTTTGGCAGGAATCTTTGCTGCTCAGGTTGTCGGTGAGGCCAATTATTTCAAGGTTATCCGCCATTGCCTCATGCCTGCCCTCTTTGAGCTTGTAATGGGAGTGGGTGTATTAATTTCCACTCCTTTATTGGATAAAATTATTTAGAGGTCCTTAATGCATATTGCATACCATCTTATTGTCTTTTACATAGTATGCCATTTAATCTGGTATCTCTTCCGCGAGAAGAAGTTCTGGAACCAGGTTTGCGCAGCTCTTGTTCTCATAATGTTTCTCCTCCGTGTTTTTCTGATTAAATAATTCATGAAAAACATAAAAAACAAGTTTATCTCAAGTCTTCTTGTTCTTTTCATCCTCGTTATCTGTTTTCTCTCCGCCCTCAAATTTCTAAGCATGCAAAAAAAAGAGGCTGTCTTCCCGAGTGAAGACCTTACATCAAAAAAAATGCTCAGTGCCTATTTGCAGAGCCTGAAAAACACTTGGGGAGATACAGAGATTTACATCTATGAAGGACAAGAAAAGGGAGGAAACCTTTTGATCACGGGGGGCGCCCACCCCAATGAACCTGCAGGATTCATAACATCTGTTCTTCTCGTCGAAAATATTCAAGTTACAAAAGGAAAAATCATTATTGTCCCAAGGGCTAATAACAGCGGTTTTACTCATAGCGATCCTCAGGAAGGAAACCCCCAGAGGTTTTCTTTTGAAACATCAACTGGCAGAAGGCAATTTCGCTATGGCTCTCGCCTGACCAATCCAGTCCACCAATGGCCGGATCCAACGCTTTACATCAATCCCGCGGGCCAAAAACTCTCAGGAACAGAAAGCCGAAATCTCAACCGCTGCTATCCAGGGAGAAAGAACGGGCGTTTAACAGAAAAAGTAGCGTATGGAATCATGGAACTTATCAAAAAGGAAAAAATCGATTTAGCCATCGACTTGCATGAATCAGCTCCTGAATATCCCGTAATCAATGCCATTGTCTTCCATGAAAACAGTGAAGAGCTTGCAGCTCTAGCGCTCATGGACCTTCAACTGGAAGGATTTGAATTTAGCCTGGAATTTTCTCCAAAAAACCTACGGGGTTTGAGCCACCGAGAATGGGGAGACCACGCTCATATTATGCCCATCCTTCTTGAGAGCGCGAATGCTTCCCACGGAAGACTCAAAGGAAAGACATCCCCTGCGCTGATTGTCGAAGGGAAAGACAAGAATTACGCCAAGGCAGCCAAGCTTGGACGACTTTTTGTCCCCTATGGTGAAGAAGGAGTTCCTCTAAAGTTAAGAGTGGCTCGCCACTTAGCTGCTGTAAAATCCATCCTCTCCAGCCTCGAAGAACTGCATCCCGAGAAAAGAATTGAAATCAAAAATATGCCGTCTTCCTCCAAGGTAAGAAACACGGGGATAGGGCCTTTTCTCAACCCTCCAAACTGACGCTAAGTTAAGATTTTACCGCTATTTAGATTGACAAACAAGCCTCATCTAATGTACTATATTTGGTCGACCAAATTTCTAGAAAAATGGAAATCATAGTAGCCAAAAATTCAGGATTGTGTTACGGAGTTAGAAGAGCTTTGGATATTGCAGGTGAAACAAGGCAGAAAAAAGCCGGAAAAGTACTTACTCTGGGAGACCTAATCCATAACCCTCAGGTTATAGCCGACCTGGAAAGACAAAGAATTCACTCCATAAACGACCTGGATGGGCTCAATCAAGCAACAGTTATCATCCGAAGCCATGGAGTCTCTCCCGATATTTACGAATTACTCGCCCAAAAAAACATCGAAATTGTAGATGCTACCTGTCCTATCGTCAAAAAAATTCAAAAATTAGTCGAGGTCCTGGCCAAGGATAAAGAAGAAATAATCATCGTCGGGAACAAGGAACATCCAGAAATAAAAGGACTTATTGGATTCAGCCGAGGCAAAGGGATAATTGTAGAAAATGAGGACCAGGTTAAGAGCCTGCCTAACAGAAAAAAAAGAGCTGTCTTGGCGCAGTCCACTCAGGACCTCTACCTGTTTGAAAAAATTGTCGCCGCTCTCATCGAAAAAACTAAGGAGTTGAAGGTCTACAATACTATCTGTCGTTCCACACAAACTCGGCAAAAATCTACTTCTGAGTTGGCATCATATGTCGACACGCTTTTCATAGTGGGGGGAAAGAGCAGTTCCAACACAAATAAGCTTTACCAAATTTCAAAAAGAATTCTGCCCAACACATACTTTATTGAAAGTGCAACTCAAATTAAGACTGAAATGCTTAAAGGAGCGAAAAAAATAGGACTTTCAGGAGGTGCTTCCACTCCTCCTAGAGCTATCCAAGAAGCTGTTGCCAAAATTAAAAGTAGCTTCAAACACCAATTTCACAGGGAAAAGACCGTCCAATGTCAGAGATAACAAAAAAAGAAGAGGAAAATCTTTCTTCTAAAGACTACGAAAGTTTACTGGATCAATACCAGTTCAATGCCAAGGAAATAGCCCCTGGGAAAATAATCAAAGGTAAAGTGATTAAAGTCACTTCAACCCATGCCCTCGTAGATATTGGATTTAAGTCCGAAGGCATCATTCCCATGGAGGATTTCATTAGCATAAAGGACAAAAACGAAATCCATCCAGGTGACAATATCGAAGCGATAGTGGAGAGAAGCGACCTAAAAGAAGGGTATCTCGTCCTCTCCCATAAAAAAGCAATTGCTTTCAAAGCTTTGAATAGTCTGGAAAGAGCTTACAACCACCACACGTGGGTAATGGGGAAAATAATTGAAAAAATAAAAAATGGATACACTGTCAATGTCGGAATCAATACTTTCCTCCCTGACTCGCATGCTGACGTAAGAACAGTCAGAGAGCCTGAAAACCTTATAGGAAATAGATATAAATTTAAGGTTATAAAGTTTGACCGTAAATCCGAAAATGCTGTTCTTTCCCGAAAACTTTTCCTCCAGGATGAAAGGGAAAAAAGAAGAGTCCGGATTTTCAGCCAGCTGAGTCAGGGACAAAAAATCAAGGGTCAAGTGAAAAGCCTGACAAATTTCGGAGCATTCATAGATTTGGGAGGAGTAGAGGGGCTCCTTCATGTTTCGGATATGTCCTGGGGAAAAATAAATCATCCTTCAGAAATCTTCAAAGTCGGGGAAAAAGTAGAAGTTGTAGTCCTTGATTTTAACGAAAAAGAGGAAAAAATTTCTCTTGGGTATAAGCAAATGATCCCCAATCCTTGGGAAAACGTAGAAGAAAAATATAAGATCGGGCAAAAAATAACAGGCAAAGTAGTAAGCCTGGCTGATTTTGGAGCATTCGTAGAACTCGAAAAGGGAGTGGAGGGATTGATCCACGTTTCAGACCTGACCTGGACTCGAAAAGTTGTTCATCCAAAAAAAATCCTTACTCCTGGAGAAGAAGTAACGGTTTCTATACTGAATGTCAATCCTTCTACAAAAAGAATTTCTTTAGGCCTTAAACAGGTGATGCCTCATCCTTTAGAATTACTCAAGCAAAAATACAGTCCTGGGGCCCGAGTCAAAGGAACCATAACAAGCATAACCGATTTTGGTGCATTCATGGAGGTGGAGAAAGGAGTTGAGGGTCTCATCCATATTTCTGATATTTCCTGGGAAAAAATAAAACATCCCTCTGAAAAGTTGAAAGTTGAGGAAGAAGTGGAAGCTATCATCCTAAACATTGACGTGAAGAAGCAAAAATTATCCCTTGGCATAAAGCAGCTAGAAGGCGATATTTGGGAGGATTTTTTCAATCGACAAAAGATAGGAGACCTTGTCAAGACCAAGATCGTCCGCCTCACTGATTTTGGAGTTTTTGTTGAAATTACCCCTGGAATCGAAGGGGTTGTTTTCCTATCAGAGTTAGACGAACAGAAAATTGAAAAGCCAGAAGAGGCTTTTTCCCAGGGGGAAGAAAGAATAGCAAAAATCATAAAAATGAATCCTAAGGAGAAAAAAATATCTCTCAGCTTTAAGCAAGCTCGCTTAGAGCTCCAAAAATTAGAATATCAAAAATATCTTGAAAGCCAAGATGATAAACTCACTCTGGGGGATGTGTTTAAAGATCATTTCAAACAAATCCAATCTCCAAAAAAAAATAAAAAGGAGGAAAAAAGATGATTAAAGCTGATTTAATTAACAAAATTTCCAAAGAAATGAACATTTCCAAGCAAGAGGCGGAAACAGGAGTGAATCTTTTTTTCCAGACTATAAAAGAGGCGATCTTAAGCGGGGAAGAAATAGAATTAAGGGGTTTCGGAAGTTTTCGTTTCAGACAAAGAAATTCACGCTCAGGAAGAAATCCTCGAACCGGTGAACCGGTTCATGTTCCTCCTAAGAAGGTTTTATACTTTAAGCCGAGTAAAATACTAAAAAACCTGATAAATAGTAAATGAATAATGGAATATATCTCTGCTCCCTGGAGAAAAGAATACGTAAGACAAATATCCAAAATGAGCGGATGCATTTTCTGCCAAGCTCTTAAATCAAAAGACGACAAAGGAGCGTTCATCCTCTTTAGAGGCGCTCACAACTTTATCGTGTTGAACAAATATCCTTATACGTCTGGCCACCTAATGATTGCTCCTTACAAACACCTTTCTTCATTCGAGCGCGCAATAAAAGAATCGACTGATGAGATGACAGAACTCCTCAAATTGAGCCTAAATGTTCTGAAAAAGAAATATTGTCCTCAGGGCTTTAATACTGGCATGAACTTAGGTAAGAGTGCTGGGGCAGGCGTTGCCGATCATTACCATCTCCATGTTATACCACGTTGGACCGGAGATTCTCATTTCATGCCTATAGTGGGCGAAACAAAGGTGATGATAGAAAATCTCGAAACGACATACGACCGGCTTCTTCCCCTTTTTCAGAAAGCAAAATTAGGCTCATAAAAAAAATTGAGGTTCAAAATAACTTTCCGCCTATGACTGAAGAGGCAAGCAAACTTTCAGAACGAAAAAAATAAAAAAATGAATTTTGAACTCACAGAAGATCAAAAGCTACTTAAAGCTATGATCAGGGATTTTGCCCAAAAGGAGATTGAGCCTCAAGCAAAAATCTTGGAAGATAACCACGAATTTCCTCATAAATTATTAAATAAGCTGGGAAAGCTAGGGATCCTGGGCATGGCTATTCCCTCAGAATATGGAGGTACAAAAACAGACCATCTATCCCTGAGTCTTGTCCTTGAAGAAATCGCTCGAGCGTCTCCTTCACTGGCCGTTATAGTCAGTGTTCATTGTGCGCTTTTTTGCTACTCCATCATGGAGTTTGGAAATAAGATTCAGAAGGAAAAATATCTTCCAAAAGCGGCCAAAGGGGAGATACTGGGAGCTTTTTCTTTGACTGAGCCAGGGGCAGGTTCAGATGCGACAAACCTAAAAACAAAATCGATAAGGGAAGGTGATTTTTATATCTTAAACGGGACAAAATCATGGGTTACGACTGGAAGCGAAGCAGGTGCCTCTATTATTTTTGCCTCGACAGGGATTAAGCCAGCCGCGAAGAAACTGAATGCTTTTATCGTCGAGAAAAATTTTCCAGGATTTAAGGCATCCAAGATTGAAGATAAGATGGGGCTGCATTCATCCTTGACTTCGGAACTTGTCTTGGAAGATTGTCGAGTTCCTGCGGAAAATCTTTTAGGAGAAGAAGGAAAAGGAGCAACAGTTGCCTTGCGTTGCCTCGACGGCTCAAGAATCGGCATTGCTGCCCAAGCCGTTGGTCTCGCTGATAGGGCCATTGAAGAGGGCGTTAAATATGCCCAACAGAGGGAGGCTTTTGGCAGAAAAATTTCCGAATTTCAGGCTATTCAATTCATGATTGCTGATATGACCACACTCAGAGATGCGGCACGACTGCTAACTTACAAGGCTGCCGATTTAATGGATAAAGGGAAACCCCATAGCAAAGAATCTTCCATGGCCAAACTCTTCGCATCAGAAGCCGCCAACAAGATTGCCTATCAAGCTTTACAAATTCACGGAGGCTATGGATACTCAAGAGAATTTTTAGTTGAGCAACTTTATAGAGATGCCAGAGTTTTCTCTATCTATGAAGGCACATCTGAGATTCAGCGTCTGGTCATCTCTCGATATTTATTAGAAGAATGCTGAAGAAAAAATGGGGCCAGGCCCCTTTTTCTGATGTTCTGTCCACGATTTGAGAATGTCCTTTTTCTTACAAAAATGCAGAAATGGGGCCTGGCCCCGTTAAGTGATTAAGGTGAGATCATGTTAAAAGCAATGCGAAGAAACGTAAAAAAGTTGGCTCCTACGCTATGGCTAGTTATTGCTGCCTTTATTATTACTATTTTTGCAGTATGGGGAGGAGCTGGCCGTTTGGGAGAAACAAGAGCAGCTGGAGCCATTGTCACAATAGGCAAAGAGAGAATTTCCGCAGAATTTTACTTCCAGAATCTAAGACAGAGGCTTGAGGGATTAAAAAGAGAGTTCAAAGAACTAGATAGTAAGCTCATTCAGCAGCTCAATATCCCCCGACAAGTCCTCGAGCAGATCATCCAACAAACCCTTCTCTATCAAAAAGCCAAAGAATTAGGCATAGATGCTTCTTCGGAAGAAATTCGAGAAAAAATTATCGGTTATCCTGTCTTCCAAAGGGAGGGAAAATTCATCGGGTTTGAAGAATACAAAAGAATTCTGGAATGGAACCGAATCTCCATCTCAGAATTTGAAGAAAGCCTCAAGAAAGAGATCATTCTCAACAAAGTTATGAAAGTCCTCACAGCTGGAATTACGCTTACCCCCGAAGAACTGTGGGAAAGCTATAAAAGCAAGAATGAATCCGCCAAGATGGAATTTGTCATCCTTGAAACTGAAAAGATAGATCTGAAAGAGGAACCTCTCTCCAGCGAAATTAAGGAATACTTTGAAGAGAACAAAGAAAACTACAAAATCCCCGAGAGAAGAGAAGCTGCGTTTGTCTTTCTCAAAACCGAAGATTTAAAAGCAGAAATCGAACTGACTGATGCTGACATAGAAAAATACTATAATGAGAATGAATCACAGTTTAAAGACCCTGAAAGATTGAAGGTCAGTAGAATCTATCTCCCTTATGATGAGAAAGAAAAAGAGCTTATTTTGGCAGAAGCCCAAGGAATTTTAGAGAAGATCAAGGGCGGTGAAGATTTCGGTAATCTAGCAATAAAGCATTCCAAGGATAATAAAGCAAGTAACAGTGGGGACTGGGGTCTTTATGAGTGGCAAACATTACCCTCCAGGGAGAAGACAGAGATTGAGAAACTTTCTGAGGGAGAAACTTCTGGCGCTGTAGAACTTGAAGAGGGAATTTCTATCCTCAAAGTCACAGAAAAAAAGCCTTCGGTGATAAAATCCCTTGAAGAAGTCCGAGAAAGAATAAAAAGTACCCTCACAGACCAGAAAGCCAGAGAGTTGGCTGAAGAGAGAATTAGCAGATTAGAAAAAAGGGCAAGAAAGGAGAAAAGCCTTGGCGCAACCGCTCCAATAATTGGATTTGAATTAAAAAATACGGGTCTTCTCAAGAAGGGAGAGGCCATAGAAGACATTGACTCTGCCGGCACTATAAGCACCGCTCTTTTCGAACTCGAAGAAAAGGAAATATCTTCCCCTATTTATACCTACAAAGGCATGGGAATTGCTCAACTCGAAAAAGTTGAACTTCCTCGCCAGGCTAACTTTGAAGAAGTGGAAGAGGAAGTCAAACAGGAATTCGTATCCATAAGAAAGAAAGAGCAGGCCTTGGAAAAAATGAAAAAAGTTAAGGCAGAGCTCAAAGAAGCAAGCCTTGAGGGCTTGGCCGAAAAACATGGCCTTGAATTCAACACTGCCGATGAACACAAACGGGGACAGTATTTAAGCGTTATCGGAGAAAATGCAAAAATCGATGAACTCGCTTTTTCTCTTCCTTTAAATGAGGGAAGCGAACCCGTCGAGTTTGAAGAAGGTTATGCTTTGATTAAAATATTGGAAAGAAAAGAAGTAACACGAGAAGACCTTGAGCGAGATAAGGAAACAGAAAAGGAAAATCTGTTAGGGGAAAAAAAGAACAAATTCTTCCAATCTTATATGTCCAAATTAAGAGAAGAGAAGAAAGTTAAGATAAAATACGACCTTTTCCTTAAGATCAACTCTGATGTCCTCTCCAGGTACGAAGGAGAAGGATAGCGGGATCAGGCCTTTTGAAGGTTTGATCCTAGGGATATAATATCTAAGATAAGAGCTTTTACTCTTTTCTCCAGAGCTTCTCTGAATTTATCCACAGTTTCTGCAAACTCCCCCACTAAATAATCAGTGATGTACATTGGCTCCCCTATTTTGACTTTAATCTTAGCTGGAACAAGAAAAGGTACCTGAGTTCCGAGCATGGCTATGGGGGTTACAGGAACAGAGATTCCTTCCTCTTTATACATATTATAGGAAAGGATGGAAGCACCTCTCCTGAAATAACCCACATAAGGATTAGGATTCTTTTTCATCACCCGGCCCAGGCCTTGAAGCGTGATGATTGCTTTTCCTTTTTTTAGGTATTCTTGACATTTCTCCATAGCCAGTCTTTTTCCATGGCTTAAATCCACAGGAATTGTCCCCACTTTAGCTACTTTTTTTGATATATAGTCGACAACAAGGGACTTAAGGGGACTGAGGATTAAATCCAACAAGAGACCGAAGTTTTTCAGATGGATCTTGAGATGACGTCTTATAAGATAGTTAAACTCATCTTTATTGAATATCATCCTGTTGGCTGTAAAAAAAGTCGGCCGAGGAATGATTTTTAATAAAGTGGCGATATCTTTAAAGGTGCCGATATGATTTCCGACGATAATATTGGGCCCTCCTTTGACAAAATTCTCTTCCCCCATTGTCTCAATTTTTTTGCCAAGAAGGGCAAAACTACTCGCTCCCTTGATAAGAGGCTCTATCCTTTTTAATTCATCTTCGATGGTTGCCATTTCATCTATTCTTGATACTTATTTTATACGAATTTAATGAAAAATTCAAAAAAGAGATTAAGCATTTCCAATTCCGTTATTAGAAAAGGATTTGGGAAATAGCCTGGCTTCCTTCAGATTTTTAACGCCGTTCTCCATTCTCTCTTCTCGCCGGCTGCCTAACTCACTCCTCTCAAACATACTCGCCTCCCGACTCTCAGAAAAAAATGGGGCCTGGCCCCATTTTTCGTGGCTTGGCGAAGGCTGTATGGTGAAAAACCGTGAGAAAGGCTGAGCGGGCGTTGCGAGGAGCGAAGCAACGAAGCAATCTCTTCAATAGATTTAGGAGAGCGAAGCCTTGATCCGAGTTGCTTTTGACTCGCTGGGGCAAAAGCAACGTGTTTTTGAGCCATATAGCCTGAGCCTTTCTTCAATGGTCGCTGCGGCTATTTCCCAAAACCTGTGACTTAGCAGTCAGCAAGCAAGGATCTGTAAATGTTTGTATTTGTCTCGGCTTGAAAATGGAAAAAAATAATGATAATTTAGCCCTAAAAAAATTTCTCGAAAATCCTCTCTAAAAAGTTTATTAGGATGGAGGAAATGATGATTATACTAATCAACCATGGGCAGGTTTTCGCACCTGAGCCTTTGGGTAAAAAAGATATTTTGATCATGGGGAGCAAAATTGTTGCCATAAAAGAGCCAGGGCAGATTAGGATTGAAGGATTGGATGTTCAAGTGGTCAACGCATCAGGAAAAATTGTTATGCCAGGATTTGTGGACAGCCATGTCCACATATTGGGTGGAGGCGGGGAAGGAGGGCCAGCTACAAGAGCACCCGAAATAGCTGTAGAAGATATCGTCTCCAGCGGAGTCACGACTGTCATCGGCTGCTTGGGAACTGATGGGACAACGCGCCATATGCAATCTCTTCTGGCCAAAGCAAGAGGCCTTGATGCGGAGGGAATCACAACTTATATCTATTCTGGATCCTATCAAATTCCCGTCGTAACAATCACAGGAAATATTCGCTCTGATCTCATCCTCATCGATAAAGTCATCGGAGCAGGAGAAATTGCTATTTCTGATCACCGCTCTTCCCAGCCCATTTTTGCCGAGATCGCCCGCCTTGCTGCTGAATGCCGAGTCGGGGGAATGCTCGGAGGAAAAGCAGGGGTTCTCCATCTCCACATGGGCGACGGACCTCGCAAATTAGAGATGCTTTTCAAGTTGATAAAGGAAACAGAAATTCCTCCCACTCAAGTCATACCAACGCACGTCAACCGCAACCATGAACTACTGGACGAAGCAATCGAGTTTATCCTTCAAGGAGGTTATATCGATCTAACAGCGGGCATCGATCCTGAAGCAAAGGATAATGGTGAAATTAGTATAGGAGAAGCGATCAAACTGTGCCTAAAAAAGCAGGCTTCCCTCACCCATATCACAATAAGTTCAGACAGCAACGGAAGTATGCCTGTTTTCGACAAAAAGGGAAATCTTATCGGCCTGACTATAGCAACCGAGAAAAGCCTCTTAGAAAACTTCCGTTTTTTAGTACGCAAAAAAATCCTGAACGCCCAAGATACCCTGAAGCTCTTTTCTACCAACCCTGCTACATTCTACAAACTCAACCAAAAAGGAGAGATCAAAGTCGGAGGAGATGCCGATCTAATTTTATTCGATAAAGACTTTAATCTAACAGATTCTTTTGCTATGGGACGGATGATGATTTCCGATGGAAAACTCCTCGCAAAAGGAACATTCTCTTAAGCTTAAGCTTTCAAAGCGCAAAAACAAAGCGCAAATTTAGTTTCGAGTAAAAGGAAAGAAAAATGGAAAACGAAACAAAAAATGAAAAACTTCAGCACAAAGAGCCAGGCTTTATCATTGCCTTGATTCCACTGATTTTTATGCTCCTTCTTTTTGGGGTAGGTTATGGTGTATACAAAATCATGGCTCCGGCTCTCCTCGTCACCGCTGCCTTTCTTACAGGGTGCATAGGGCTCTTTCTTCGGTTCAAGTGGAAAGTGATGCAAGAGGGAATCGTAGACAGCATTCACAAGGCTATGCCAGCTATCCTCATTATGCTCTGTGTCGGTATTCTCATCGGTTCATGGATTGCCTCTGGCACTATTCCTATGGTTATTTATTATGGATTGAAACTCATATCCCCTAAATATTTCTTGGTAACAGCCTGTTTTGTCTGCTCGATCACGTCTTTAGCAACCGGAACTTCATGGGGAACGATCGGCACCCTGGGGGTTGCTTTTATTGGAATTGCTATGGGCTTGGGAATTCCCTTGGGTCCAGCAGCTGGGGCGATTGTTGCCGGAGCTTACTTTGGCGATAAGATGTCTCCTTTTTCCGATGTTGCCAATCTAGCGCCTGTCACTGCAGGCTCGAACCTTTTTGACCATATCAAACACATGCTCTGGTCAGCGACTCCTGCGTGGCTCATAGGCCTGATGATTTACTTCATAGTCGGACTCAGATATGGAGGAGGAAACGTTGAGTCCAAAGAAATGACCATTATCACTCAAACAATAAAGGAAAACTTCAACTTTAATATCCTTCTCCTCCTTCCCATGGTAATCGTTTTTTACTTTGCCTTTACCAAAAAGCCGACCATCCCGGGTATGCTTCTTTCCTCTTTTGTAGCAGGAATATTGGCTATCATTTTCCAGAAAGCCTCGATCCCAGAAGTGGCAACAGCTATGAATACAGGCTACCAGGCCCATACCGGTGTGGAAGAGGTGGACAAGCTTATCTCTCAGGGTGGAATGATGAGCATGATGGAAGTTCAGCTTGTGGCCTTTACCGCCTTTAGCTTCGGGGGCATTATGCAGCGGACAGGGCTTCTCTCTGTCATTCTTGGTCGAGTGATGAGATTCACCACCAAGGTTTGGAGCTTAGTGCTGACTACCATCTGTTCTTCAATTGTCACAGCCTTGGCCACAGGAAGCTCCTACCTCTCTATGATTCTTCCCGGAGACCTCCTTTCTCCTGTCTATAAGAAAAGAGGACTGGCCGCGAAAAATTTATCCCGGATTATCGAAGAAAGTGGCGCTATCATGGTTCCTCTTATTCCCTGGAGTATGGCTGGTGTTTTTATCACAGGAATTCTGGGGGTTCCGACCTTATCTTATCTTCCCTGGGCAATAATGAACTATGCATCTGTTGTGATTTTAGCCATTTATGGTTTTGCAAAATTCACCATGGCTCCTAAAATAAGAGATGACGAAACCCAGATCGGAAGCTGATAGAAACTAGAAAAAACCTGGCGTCAGAACTTTACGAGGCGCTAATCTTCCTTTTCAAATTCAATGAGGGCTTTTTTAAAGCCCTCCTCAGCTTTCTTTTTTCTTTTCTTTCTTAATTCTGCGGTTGCTTCAAATTTTCGTTCAAATTCACCTCTTCTCTTCTTTTCCTTTTCCAATAACTCATCCAACGATTCCTTCTTCTTCCCTCCCCTTTTTTCAAACTGAATCACTTCTTGGGTGACAGGATCTGTCCAGAGTATGGATTGGCAACAGGGACAGATAATTTGAAACACCTGTTTTTTTCCCTTTTCGTTTTTCATTTGATACGAACTTTACCAAAAAAACAAAACCGAGTCTAGCAGAGCAAGCATCAAATTTCCTGGAGTGAGGAAGAAGTCATTCATTGTGCAGGAGTATTTGGGAATGGATGAAGCGACCTTAAAAGAAAGGCTCAGGCAATATGGTTCAAAAACACGTTGCTTTTGCCCATGCGAGTCAAAAGCAACTCGGATCAAGGCTTCGCTCTCCTAAATCTATTGAAGAGATTGCTTCGTTGCTTCGCTCCTCGCAACGCCCGCTCAGCCTTTCTCACGGTTTTTTCACCATGCAGCCTTCGCCAAGCGAGGAAATCCGACAGAGTCGGGCGGCGTGTATGTCTGAGCGGAGCGAGTTACGCAGCCGCAGAGAAGAGCGGAATTTGAATGGCATTGGGGTCAGACTTTGTCATTATTTTGGGGAACGAGCTAGTTTTTATCATTTAGACATCATCTGCAGGAAAAGTCTGACCCCGATGGGAGCGAGGCCATTCTCAAATACTCCCAGTGAATAATCACGAATTTGGAGATGCTGTTTCTTTCTTTTCCGTTGCACTTTTTTTCGGAACATTTATATTATGTTTTTTTATCAATTTAAAAAGTCCCTGCCTGCTTAGGCCAATCTCTTCTGCAGTCCTAGCTCTGTTGGAATTCCATCGGGCTAAAGCCTGGTTTAAAAATCTTTTCTCGAATTCGGCTCTTGCCTGGAAGAAATCATAGGAGGATGCTGTAAAGCATTCTCTATTAGGATTTATTTTTTGTGAAAGATATTCTTCTTTAATAAAATTATCTTCTCCAGCAAAAACTAAACATCTTTGAATTTCATTCTGAAGTTCTCTAACATTTCCCGGCCAAAAGTAGTTCATCAATAACTCCAAAGCTCTGGGCGAAAAATATGCCCTTTCGCGCTTCATTTCAGCACAGTATTTCTCAAGAAAATGATTCAAGAAAAAAAGAAGATCTTCTCTTCTTTCTCTCAAAGGAGGAAGCTCAACGGCAATGATCTTAAGGCGATAATACAAGTCTTCACGAAAATTGCCTCGTTCAATTTCTTTTTCAATATTCTTGTTGGTCGCACTTATAAACCTTACATTAATCAATCGTGGCTTATTTTCACCAATTCTTCTTATTTCTTTTTCCTGAAGGACACGAAGAAGCTTAGCCTGCAGATGAGGAGAAAGATCCCCTATTTCATCTAAGAAAAATGTCCCCCCATCTGCTTCTTCAATCAATCCAGGTTTATCTTTCACGGCCCCGCTGAAGGCTCCTTTCACGTGTCCGAATAATTCGCTCTCCAGAAGAAACTCAGGTATAGCTCCACAATTCACAGCGACAAATCGCCCATTTCTTCTTGTCCCATTCTGATGAATGGCCTTTGCTACCAGCTCCTTTCCAGTACCACTCTCTCCCGATATAAATACAGGGGCATCGCTATCTTTTACTCTGTCTATCAAATTGAGAATATATCGAAAAGTTTTGTTCTTTCCCCCCAGGAAAGGCTTTGCCAGTTCAATGTTCTTTTCTCCAATTTCTTGGAACTCAACTCGATTCTTCAAAATCAAGTTGATTGGCTTTGAGATTGCAATCACAAATTCTAAATCCTCCCCTGTATAAGGCCCAAATCCATACTTCCGCTCGAGATATATTGCACCTGCAGGCCTATTCTCTATGAAAAGAGGAAGACAGAGTACATTCTTAAGGTTATTCGCGCTATCTAATAAGACAGAATCTTCATTGAAATCGTTCATGATGATGGGTTGTTTTTCTTCAAGTGCTTTCTTTATTATCTCTGTATTGATTTTGTGGTTATCAGATTGGACGATCTCTTGTGACTCTTTAAAAACAACTTTATTCATTTTATCCATCAATAGAACCATGATGCGTGCAGAAGGTATCTCTTCCATCATTAAATTCAGCAGCTTGGGAAGGAGTGAATAAGCTAAAGATAATTTCATGTATTTTTTAGGATTAAGCTTATTTCTTAATTATTTGTCATAAATAAATTTTCTCCACGCGGTCTACCCTTGAAACCTGTTTGCCGGTTCTTTTTTCAGTAAGGATAACGATTTCTTCAGCAAATTTTTCTCATGGTTTATTTTATTGATAAGCAGCTCTTTATATCCGCAGTAGTGAGTTCTCCCCTGGTAATAAATTACGCTTAGAAAAATAAAGGAAATGAATTATGGTTCATGAAGGGAAGCAGATAGTTTGTTTGTGTTATTTTTGAAGTTTTTTTTCTATGACTTTTATCTTTTCATCAACATCCTTGTATTCAGGATTCCAGTTTTTGATTTCACTATAGATAACGAACGCTTTTTCTGTCTCTTTCAATTCTTCATAAATTGAACCCAACTCATATTTTAAAGCATAAAACCAATCAGTTCCCTCTTCAGTAATTTTCAAAGCCTTCTCTAACCATTTCACAGCTTCTTTAGAATCCTTTTTCTGCCTGTAGCAATTGCTTATTATGGTATAGCATTCCACGGTTCTGCTCTTGTCCTTGGAGGCCAGTTTAAATTCCTCTATGGCTTCATCTAACAAACCCTGTTCCAGAAAAGCGATCCCTAAATTAAACCTGAAATAGGCCTTTTTCCCGAATAACTTGGTCTCTTCCGCAGAGACCTTCTCAACCCGCTGCAGAATTTCATCCACTTTAGCCTGAGGAGAAGCTTTACTAATAGTATCAAGTTTCTGGCTTATCCTGGGATCATCAGGATAGCTTATCCTTAAATTCTCCAGGATTCTTCTCGCATTTCTCAACAAACCTTGTTCTACGTATAAATCGGCCTGAGCTAAACTCATTTCTAACTTCTGTTCTGTTCCTTCTAGAAGATCTAACCTTACATCCGCTTCTTTCTTCTCTTTGAGAGATAACTCCGCCTCTTTCTCTCTCTCGAGAATTCGCTCCGCAATTTTTTGCCCCATGGAAAGTTCTCCCACTTCTTTCTTCTCTACTGCGGGTGGTTCTGCTTCCTTGGTTGCTTCTAGCGGCACTTCCGGCTCCTTCTCTTCACTCACAGGAATCTTCGTCTCCTCAGCTTCTTTTTCCACCTGGGGAGGTCCTTCTGCTTCTCTCCGTTTTTCTAATTGTAATTCTTGCTCCTTTTCTTCCCCAGTAGCTGCCTCAGCCTCTTTTGGCCCCGGAAGAGGCTGTTCCGCTTCTCCCTCTTTGTCCAATGGAACCTCTGCCTCTTTCGGTTCTTCTGGAGGAAGTTCAGGCTCTATCTCTTCAGCCATAGGCGGTTCAACCTCTGCCGTTTTCTCAAAACTTACCTCAGCCTCTTTCGGCTCTGCAACAGTCTCTTCCACTTCTCTCTTCGCTTCATCTAAAGGCACTTCCAGCTCGCTCTCATCACCCACAGCTGACTCTATTTCCGGAGTTTTTTCCATTTGTGCCTCAGCTTCTTTCGGCTCCACAAGAGGCTCTTCCTCCTCTCTCTGCTCGGGTAAAGGTGCCTCCACCTCTTTGGCTTTTTCCAAAGGTACGTCTGCTACTTTCTCTATTTCTGGAGATCCAAATTTTTTTAGCAGACGATTGTATTCGTCGCTAATCTCATCATCTTTAGGGCAAAGCCTAGCAAGCTCACTTAATATTGGTAATGATTCCTTTTTCAAATCTTTTTTATGGTATTCTTCTAGAATAACCCTGTAAACAATCTCTAGATTCTTTGTTTGATTATTTGATTTATAAATAGAAGCCAATCCCTCAAGCGTGGGAACGTGGGCTTTCTTGGATGAGATAATAAGTCCGAGAAGGCCGATAGCTTTTTCGACGTTTTGTTGTTGAATAAAATTATCAACCATGGGTTCGTAAAGCTCAAAAGCCTGATCAAGGTTATTCCGGAGAATATTGATCTGCCCTAATTTGACTGTTGCCCGAACGTCCTTGGGTTGAAGGGAGATAATCTTTGAAAATATCTCCTCGGCCTTTTCAAGATTTTGGTCATCAAAATAAAGGTTGCCCAATTGCCTGAGGGCCTTAACATTGTCCTTATCTTTTTCCAGAATATCATCGATAAGAGATATGGCTTCTTTCTTTTCATCCACTCTTTTGAGAAGATCAACCAAATTTGACAATGTCCTTGGATGATCTGCTTTAAGCTTTCTTGCTCGATAAAGTAGTTCCCGCGCTTGCTTCAGGTCGTTACCACTAATTTTTATTTTAGCCGCTTCGTTCAGCTCATCAACCGCCTGGTCAGGTGATCCCTCCCTTGCGTATAGATCAGCTAGGGCTAGCCTTGCTTCTGGATCTTTCTTATCTAATTTCTTAAGTTTTTCGTACAAAAAGATAGCTTTTTTTGTTTGATTATCCCTCATTAAATCCTTTCCAGCTTTCACATACTCTGCTTTTGCTTCAGATGGAAATCCTTGTCTGACATAAAGATCACCCAATTTCATCGCTGTTTCTGTGTCTTTTGGATTTAATTTATTTATCTTCTTATAAACCGCCATTGCTTGGGAGTATAAGCCCCTTTCTTCATAATGGCCGGCAACCCGGGCAAGCTCATCTAGCGCCTTCCTCTTCTGATTCATTTTCAAATACAGGTTGCTGATGATATTCCGGACATTCACCTCTTGAGTGTCCCCTCTCAACAATTTCTTGTATTCAGATATTGCTTCTGTCAGCTTTCCCTTCTTGACGTATTTCTCAGCAAGCTCTCTAGTTTTACCTCTAGTACTATCTATGGTTTTTCCTCTATCTCTAGTAGGACTCATCTCACTTATACCTCAAATTAAAAGTAAGCCTATGAAATAATGTAGGCCCCCTCTCTTTTAATGCTCTGTAGTGTTCCCTTGTCCCATAACCTTTATTTTTAGAGAGGGCGTATCCTTCATAAACTTTATCTAGATGGATCATCATTTCATCTCTAAGAACCTTAGCCACTATGGAAGCTGCTGCAATTGAAATGCTTTTTCTATCACCTTGGACGATACTCCACTGAGGATAATTTACATCATTTAGCCTAAATCCGTCAACTAGAATAAAATCTGGAGCAATAGGCAAGTTCTCAACTGCCCTTCTCATTGCACTTAGCGAAGCCCAGTATATATTTTTTTGATCAACCTCGTAATTTGAGGCCGAGCCTATTCCTACTGAGACTGCATTAGCTAAGATTGCTCCCGCCAGTCTCTTTCTTTTTGGGGGAGATATTACTTTAGAATCATCGATTTCTTCTGCCCATCTTATCAAACCAGACCCTATCAGCACGGGAGGAAGAATGACGGCGGCAGCTACGACAGGACCAAAAATAGCACCTCTTCCGGCCTCGTCGACTCCTGCTATAGCCTTGAATCCTTTCTTTATAATTTTCTTCTCAATCTGAAAATCTGCCATTTTAACAAACTTGCACCGAGCAGATTGCCAAAATCTAGAACGGAAGTGCCAGGGAAAAATATGCTTTTTCCAAAAACGAAATCATGCTTATTACTAATTCCAACCGAAAGTCAACCTCTTTCTTCCTCAAAAAAATAAAGGCTGTCGGTGATTTACCCCATGAAACAGTCAAAATCAATCTATTCAGAATGTCTTCTCTATTTCTTTTCTTTAAGTCTGGCTGCTTTGCCTTTGAGTTCACGAAGGTAGTACAGCTTGGCTCTCCTGACCTTTCCATGCCTAACAGCTTCAATCTTTTTGATCATCTTGGAATGGAGAGGAAATATTCTCTCTACTCCGATACCGAAGGAAATTTTTCGAACAGTGAAAGTTGCCCCTAAACCAGAACCTTTTTTGGCGATAACATCTCCCCGAAAAACCTGAATTCTCTCTTTATCTCCTTCTCTTATGATGACATGGACTTTAACCGTATCTCCCACCTTAAAAGAATCTGAATCTTTTTTTAGAAGTTTTTCCTCGACCGAATTAATCAGATTCATCTTTTTTTCCTCTCTTTTCTGTTGTTATCTTTTCCAGAATCTTTTTCTCCTCTGCTGATAATTTTCGATTCTTCAGAAGATCGGGCCTTTGGAGCCATGTCTTTTCTAAAGATTTCTTTCGCCTCCAAGATTCAATCTTACTGTGGTCTCCGGAGAAAAGAACTTCGGGAACTTCCATGCCTCTAAAATTTCGTGGGCGCGTGTAATGAGGAAATTCCAATAAGCCCTCATAAAAAGAATCCCTCTTAACTGATTCCACATTTCCTACAACTTGGGGAATGAATCTCGAAATCCCGTCAACGACAACAATAGCTGCAGGCTCACCTCCTGTGAGAATATAATCTCCGATGGAAATCTCACCTGTCACCAAATATTGAATCACTCTTTCGTCGACTCCTTCATAGCGGCCACAGATGAGAATGACTTGAGGATGTTGCGCTAGCTCCTCAGCAAAACGAAAATCAAATTTCCTTCCTTGGGGAGAAAGAAGGTATACAGGTGTTTTCTCATTCTGTTTAATTTTCTCTACAGCAGCGAAAATTGGCTCAGACTTAAGGACCATTCCCTGGCCACCCCCAAAAGGACGGTCATCTATCTGTTTGTGCTTATCAAAGGTGAAATCTCTCAGATCATGAACATGAACTTCTATTAATCCCTTGTCCAGGGCCTTGTTTATAACTCCTTTCGAAAATACACTCCCGAACATCTCGGGAAAGATAGTGATTATATCAAATCTCATCCAACTCTGAAAGACCGTCGGGCAGGTCGACAAGGATTTCCTTTCGCTTTAAGTTGACCTTAAGGCATATGGACTTTGTGAAGGGGACGAGAATTTCTCTCTTTCCTTTCTTGACAACCAAAAGATCATTTTCTTTTATGCAAAACAGATCTTTAACGCTTCCTATTCTATCTCCCTTTTTTGTTACTACAGAACACCCGATTATCTGGAAAAAATAGTATTTGCCTTTTTCTAGAGTTCGAAGATCTTCTTCTGGGAGCAGGAGTTCCTGTCCTGCAAACTCACGAGCCTGAGGGAGAGAGTCAATTCCCTTCAGCTTGAGAATGTAGAACTCTTTATAGGGGCGGAAGGATTCAACTTGAAATTCTTCTCGAGCTCCCTTTCTTTCCAGAAATACCCTTGAAAAAAAAAGACTTCAAAGGGTGATCAGAATAAGGCTTAATCCTTAGTTCGCCCTTCTTTCCCTGGCTCCTTATAATTTTTCCTATGCTGACCAAGCTAACCTTTTTCAATTATTTCGAGATTGAATCTCCTTTTCAGTTTCATCCCAGCAGCACCAAGAATAATTCTTATGGCCCGTGCTGTTCTTCCCTGTTTGCCGATAACCTTGCCCAAATCCTCCGGAGCAACCTTGAGTTCCAGGATCGTGGTCTGTTCCCCTTCTAACTGGGAAACCTGTACCTTGTCCGGACTGTCAACTAATGATTTGGCAATCAATTCAACGAGTTCTTTCACTGTAACCTCCTTTAAGTTTAAGAATGTTGATTGGAAAGCTTCTCAGATTTGGAAACTTTATGTAAAAGAGATTGAACTGTTTTTGAAGCTTGAGCTCCTCTCTCCAGCCAAAAATTTGCTTTTTTAATATCAACATTGATTTCAGGTGGTTCCTTTAAAGGATCGTAATATCCAAGGATCTCCTTCGCTTTACTTTCCCTTGGCTTTTCAGAATCTATAACGATGATTCGATAAAAAGGCCTTTTCTTCGCTCCAAGTCTCATGAGTCGTATTGAAATCATTTTCAATTCATTTTTATTTAATACTATAAATAATGTAAGCTTGATTTATCAAACACATACATCTCAGATAATGAGAGATAATATCTAAATTTTCTAATTTAGTCAACTGACCCCGGAAAGAATTTTCTGAAAGGAAGATTTTTTCATCATTTTTTTCATTTCTATAAATTGCTTCAATAACTGATTCACTTCAGAAACGGGCCTTCCACTTCCCTTCGCAATTCTCATACGGCGGCTCCCGCTTATCATTTTTGGATTTTCCTTTTCCTCAAGAGTCATGGAGTTGATAATGGCCTCATAATGAAGAATCTTCTTGCTATCAATTTTCATCTTGGAGACATTCTTGAAAGGACCGGATTCAGGCAATAGACTCAAAATTTGGGAAAGCGATCCCATTTTCTTCATTTGGATGAGCTGCTTTTTAAAATCTTCTAGGCTGAACTCTTGTTTTCGGAGCTTGCGGGCAAGTGCTTTTGTTTCTTCTAAATCAGCCTCCTTCTCTGCCTTTTCGACCAGGCTCAAGATATCGCCCATCCCCAGAATCCTGGAAGCCATGCGGTCAGGATGGAAAACTTCGAGCTTATCGAATTTCTCCCCCACACCGATGAATTTTATAGGCTTACCTGTCACTGAGACTATAGACAAAGCTGCTCCTCCTCTTGCATCGCCATCTAACTTGGTTAAAATAACGGAAGTTAATCCAATTTTTTCCTCAAAGATCTGGGAGCTTTTCACTGCATCCTGGCCCGTCATAGAATCCCCCACATAGATCACTTCTACGGGTTTAAGAATATCTTTCACCATTCGGAGTTCCATCATAAGGTCATCATCGACATGAAGTCTCCCTGCTGTATCGACGATGAGTGGATCAAAACCTCGATTTGAGGCGAATTTGAGGAGCTCTTTGAGAGCTTCGGGCGGAGAAGACATTTGTTCTTTTGTCATTTCATAGAAGGGGAGGTTGAGCATTTTGGCAATCATCTTCAATTGCTCCTGAGCAGCGGGCCTTTTCAGATCAAATGAGACAAGAAGAGGATTTTTTTTGAGATCCAAAACCCACTTTGCGAGCTTTCCACAGGATGTCGTTTTTCCAGAACCTTGAAGCCCGACCAGCATGAATATTGATGGAGGATGGCTCGAAAATTCCAACTTTTTTGCTTCCTGCCCTAAAATGGAAGTCATTTCATCCCTTACTATCTTGATGACTTGCTGAGCAGGTGTAAGACTCGTGAGGACTTTCTCGTTCAGTGCTTTAATTCTGATTCTCTCTTCAAAGTCTTTCACAACTCGATAGTTAACATCAGATTCAAGAAAGGTCAGACGAATCATCCTTAAGGCCTCAGCCATGTTTTTTTCAGTGATTTTTCCCTCGCCACGGAGAAATTTCATAACTTTCTGAAGGCGATTCGATAATTGATCAAGCATCTTCTTTCTCCAGACTCAGATCAACCTATCAAGAAGAAAAATTTTTCTATCGTTGACCGTCCAGGTTCTCTCATAATAAGGCCTAACCCCAGTAAAGTCAACGGGATCAGACCTTTCAAATTCTCATGATTTGAATATCTTAAAGAGGAATGAAAAAAAATTATTTACTTAAAAGGCTCAGGCTATATGGTTCAAAAACACGTTGCTTTTGCCCCAAGAAAAATGTGGACTGGGAGAAATGGAAGAAATGGGGCCTGGCCCCATTTTTCTCAAGGCTTCACCAAGCGAGGGAAGAGAAAATGCTTACAATCCACCGCTCCTACTTGACATTTTTTCGTATTGTGATTAAGGTATTAATAATTTTTTTTAGAGTGCTGTGAAGAGGATAATAAGGTTTCTATCTCATGCATGTTAAGGAAATGAAATGAGTTCGAAGATAGACTACAAAGAGATAAACAAGCTCATACGTCTAATGGAAGAGAAAAACTTATCCCATTTCGAAATGGAAGTAGAGGGCTTAAAGATCAAGATCGGCAGAGACCTCTCCTCTGCTTCTGCATCAGAGCCCGCTCCTGCTCTCGAAGTATCGAAAGATACAGAAGCAAAATCAAGCAACGAAACTTTAGAGGCTGCGCCACAGGAAGGAAAGAATGATCTTTACTACATCACATCTCCCATGGTCGGGACTTTTTACAGTGCTCCAGATCCCTCTTCTCCCCCTTTCGTTGAAATAGGAGACTCAGTGAAAAAAAACCAAACTCTCTGTATTATAGAAGCAATGAAATTGATGAATGAAATTGAATCAGAGGTTGACGGCGTTCTCATGAAAATTTTTATCGAGAACGGAAAGCCTGTCGAATACGGGCAAAGATTGTTTGCAATCCAGCCAGTCTCCTAATCCTAGATGTTTTCTAAAATCTTAATTGCAAACCGCGGGGAGATCGCCCTGCGCATTATCCGGGCAGCCCGAGAATTGGGTCTTAAAACTGTTGCCGTCTTTTCTGAGCCAGACAGAAATTCTCTCCACACTATGCTTGCCGATGAGAAAATCTGCATAGGCCCTGCTAAAGCCTCTGAAAGCTACCTCAACATTCCCAATCTCCTTAGCGCTGCTGAGATTACTAAAGCCGATGCCATTCATCCTGGTTATGGATTCCTGGCGGAAAATCCCCGCTTCCCCGAGATCTGCGAAACCTCAGGCATAACTTTTATTGGCCCTCCAGGTTCTCTTATGAGGCTCATGGGAGATAAAAACAGAGCTCGGCAAGAAATGGAAAAAGCCAAACTAACAGTAATTCCTGGAAGCGATGAGGTTACTGAAGACATATCTGAGGCCAAAAAAATAGCACAAAAAATCGGCTATCCTGTTATCCTCAAAGCAGCGGCTGGTGGCGGAGGAAAAGGGATGAGAGTTGTCCGCTCTGCCACTAATCTGGAAGAGCAGTTTTCCATAGCTCAAAATGAGGCTAAATCCGCCTTTGGTGACTCTTCTCTTTATCTAGAAAAATACTTGCACAAAGCCCACCACATAGAAATTCAAGTTATCGGCGACACAAAGGGAAATGTCCTCGCACTTGGTGAAAGAGAATGCTCCATCCAGAGAAAATACCAAAAACTGCTGGAAGAGACACCTTCCCCATTCATAGATGAAAAATTCCGGAGAAAGATGATAAAAGCTGTCCATGATGCGGCCCATTTCATAGGCTATCAGAGTTTGGGGACATTTGAGTTCTTAGTGGACGAGAGAAAGAAATTCTATTTCATGGAAGCCAACACGCGCGTCCAAGTCGAACATCCTATTACAGAAATGGCCTACGGTATCGACCTGATCAAAGAGCAGATCAAAATAGCCGCAGGTGATAAGCTCTCCTTCTCCCCTGATTTGAGATTAAACGGTCATTGTCTTGAATGCCGGATAAATGCAGAAGATCCAGAGACATTCATTCCTTCCCCGGGAAAGGTTGACTTTTTGGCATTCCCAGGAGGAGAAGGTATCCGAGTGGATTCCGCAGCCTACAGCAACTGGCAAATACCCCCTGACTACGACTCTCTTGTTGCCAAAATCGTGGCCAAAGCTCCAACCCGAGCAGATGCTATCAAAAAAATGATAGTGGCTTTAGAGATGACAACTATTGCCGGCATAAAAACAAACATTCCCCTTCACTTGGGCATTCTCTCCAACTCGGATTTCATCAACGGAGACTACAATATCCAGTTTATGGAAAAATTCCTTGACAAGAAAAATTCATCAAGGATAAAGGGGTAGATAAATTATAACTTCAAACTCGCCGGAATTATCGCCGACAACATTCTCATTAATCCCCAAAAAAAGACGGCCGCTTATTGGCATCCTGACTTGATTGGCCGAACCTATGTAAAACTTTTCTATGATCTCGTGGCGCATCTCTTCACCGGTTTCCTCATCCACTTCAATAGAAATAAGCCAGACAACCTTCCCGATTAAAGCCCCTATATTCTCATCTGAAATGGGCTGCTGCATGGTTTTACGATCCATTCCATCAGGTCCGCACCAAGCCATCGGGTTGCCTCTCTGAAGAGAAATTTGATTCTGTGCACTAAAATATATTTCCTGGTCTTCTTTAACTTCAAGGCCGGTATCTGTCCAATCCACACTACCCAAAACAGTTATTCTAGAAACAGCCTTCCACTCTAGATTAGAGCTATTCTCCTGTTCCTTGGCTAAAACCTTTTCCTCATTAAAAACAGATCTCTCAACTGAAAAACTGCTTGAGACAAAGAGAAAGTACAAAGAAGGAACAACAAATAGTAACCAGCATAGAACAAGAAACAAACTTCCTTTAGCCCCGGACCTTAACACGATCTTTCTCTTATTGCTCATTTTATCCTTTTCTCATTACTTATTTTATCTTTTTCTCTTTCATTTGTATATCTTAATCAAGTTTTTTGCCTCTGATGCTTTTTTTTACTTTCGCATTTTCCATTAGAAGCACATCCACCATCTGCTGGTGAATTAAACCGTTGGTCGCCAAAATTTCTGAATCAAAAATGCTGAATTCACTATTCCTAAAATCAGAAATCCGGCCTCCCCCCTCTTGGGCAATCAAGGCTCCTGCAGCCATATCCCAGGGCTGAAGCTTCAATTCCCAGAAACCATCAAACCTCCCACAGGCTACGTAGCAGAGATCCATCGCCGCTGAGCCACAGCGCCGAATCCCCTGGGCTCGAATCAAGAAATTATTAAAATGGACGATGTTGTTCACTTCGCTCACCCGAATATCATAAGGAAACCCTGTGGCTATTAGACTCTTATCCAATTCATCAACAGAAGAGACCTTAATCTCTTTTCCGTTGAGAAACGCGCCTTCTCCCTTTATTGCTGAGAACATCTCTCTCCTCATGGGATCGTAAACCACGCCTAGAACGATCTCACTCTTTCTCTCCAATGCTACAGATACGCAGAAAATAGGAAAGTTATGAGCGTAATTTGTCGTACCATCAAGAGGATCGATTATCCACCTAAATCCTGCTCCTTGCTGCTTGCTCAGCCCTTCCTCGGCCAAAAAATCATGGCCAGGAAAACAGGATGAAAGATGTTTGAAAATTGCCTTCTGCGATTTATTATCAAAATTAGTGACAAGATCTACAGTCCCTTTAAACATGATTTTGCTGGACTTGTCGATATTTTCCCTTAGAATTCGCCCTGCTTTTTGAGCGGCTTCCTTTGCAGCCTCTAAATATCTTTCCATGTTCATGGCTCCTCAATATTACCAACTCTCGACTTTTCTATCAACCTTATGAAAAATGGCGCCAAAAATGGGGCCAGGCCCCATTTTTCCATTCTTTAAAACTTTTTCTAATAACGAGGGTGGAGATTCTTGCTACCCCTATAAACCTTTTGCCTTTTTAGTCGTATTATAATATGATAATGAGACCTAAGAGAAAGAGGAGATGAATAAAAAAAGAGGCTTCTTCAAGAGAAGAAAAAAAGCAATCATAATTTTTGCTGTAATCATGTGTGTCGGGATTATTATTATCTTCAACCTCCGATCACAAAGAGAAAAAAGCATAAAAGTGACTGTAGAGAAAGCTGAAAAGCGTGATTTGACTTCGAAAATCTCGGCATCCGGAGAAGTTAAGCCCAAAAAAAATGTGAATATTAGCGCTCACATACCAGGAAGAATTGTCAAAATAGGAGTAGAGGAAGGTCAAAGAGTTAAGGCAGAAGATTTTCTCCTGAAACTCGACTCAACTCAATACGAAGCAAATGCTGACCGGGCCCAGGCTCTCATTCATTCTCACAGAGCTGACCTTATAAGGGCAGAAGCAGCACTGAAAAAAGATGAAAGTTTCTACCAAAGATATCAGAAACTTTTTGAGGAAAAGCTCATCTCTGAAGAACAGCTGGAGGCAGCCAAGGCTCAATATGATATCTCTAAAGCACAGCAGCAAGCCATCCTTTATCAAATCGACCAAGCCCAGGCATCTCTCCAAAGCGCCATGGATGACTTGAGTAAAACGGTCTACAACTCCCCGATTGACGGAATTATTACAAGCCTTCGAGTTGAAGAGGGGGAGATCGCCATGATCGGCACGATGAACAATCCCGGAACAATTCTGATGACCATCGCCGACCTCTCTGTGATGGAAGTAGAGGTTGAAGTTGACGAAACAGATGTCATCGGAGTCGGGATCGGACAGCAGGCTGAGGTAAGAGTTGATGCCTTCCCTAACCAAACCATCAAAGGAAAAGTCACTGAAATCGGAAGCTCTGCCCTTCAAAAAGTGACTTCATCCGAAGAATCTAAGGATTTTAAAGTTATCATAACACTGGAAAATCCCCCAGAGAACCTTAAGCCTGGCCTCTCAGCTACAACAGATATCATCACCGCTGAAAAAACAGATGTCCTCGCTATCCCGATTTCCGCTTTAGTCTTAAGAGAAAAAGAGGATAAAGAAGAAGAAAAAAAGGATGAACAAGAAGAAGGAGTCTATGTCGTCAAGGATAGTCGAGTAAAATTTTTTCCTGTGAAAAAAGGAATTATGGGTGAGATGATGATAGAAATCACCACAGGGCTTGAAGAAGGACAGGATATTGTTGTCGGCCCGTATAGCGCACTCCGCCAGCTTAAAGATGATACACTGATCAAGCCAGAAGAAAAGAAAAAAGAAGAATAATGGAACGCACAGACAACATCATTATCTCCACAGAGAACCTCTGGAAAGTTTATCAATTGGGAAGGCAGGAAGTTAATGCCCTCTGCGATGCGACATTCAGTATTACCCAGGGCGAATTTGTAGCCATCATGGGTCCCTCAGGTTCTGGAAAATCAACCCTAATGAACATACTGGGATGTCTTGATACTCCCACCAAGGGAAATTATTACTTAAGGGGAAAATTGGTCAGCGCGTTAAATGATAACGAACTCGCGTACATCCGCAATAACGAGATCGGTTTTGTCTTTCAGGTCTTTAACCTCCTCGCTCGAGCCACAGCTTTCCACAACGTGGAACTTCCCCTTATTTACAAAGGAGCCAAGAAGAAAGTAAGAGAGGAAAAAACACATAAAGCGTTGGAAATGGTAGAGATGTCGGATAGAATGAATCACCGCCCGTCAGAACTCTCGGGAGGCGAAAGGCAGAGAGTCGCTATTGCTCGCGCTCTGGTTAATGAACCTTCTCTCCTACTTGCAGATGAACCTACAGGCAATCTTGACTCCAAAACAGGGCTGGAAATCATCAACCTCTTTCGCAAAATACATTCTCAGGGAAACACTATCATTGTGGTCACCCATGAGAGAGAAATTGCCGAACAGGCTCACCGGATTATCTTCTTAAAAGATGGAAGGATTGTAAAAGAGGAGCGGAAAGGAGAATAGTACATGGATATTTTCAATCGTTTCCAAGGAATATTCTTCAACCCGAAGATAACCCTGAAAGCTATTTCAGAAAAACCAGTCTGGATTGATGCCCTCATCATTCTCCTCATCGCCTGGGCCCTTTTTAACTACGTTACAACTCCTTACCTTCAAAAAGATACCCTTCAACTTCTTCAAAGCAGCACCAAACTTCAAGAAAGAATGGGGGAAGATGCATTCAACCGGATGATCGAACGCACAAAAAATCCTTCAAAAGCCCGCGTTCTCCTCAGCAGCCTACTACAAAAACCTGCGACTCTACTCATCGGCTTTCTCTTCTCGAGCTTGATCATTCTTGCCATGAGCCGGATGTTCTCTACAGAAGGAAATTACAAACAGGTTCTCTCAGCCATACTGCACGCAAACTTCATCGACAAAATCTTAGGCAATGCCCTGCGCCTAGTCCTGATTCTCACCCGAAAATCTTTTATGCAGACCACCACCGGCCTGGCCCTTTTCTTCCCGAAGTTGGAGATAACTTCTCCCGCCTTCATTATCCTGAGCCAGGTTGACTTTTTCCAGCTTTGGCTATTCGGGGTTCTCGGATATGGTCTCTCTTCTATATTCAAGATTGAATTAAAGAAAGGCCTTATCCTATCTTACAGTTTTTGGTTTTTAAAAAGTCTCCTCTATATTGCGTACGGCCTGATTTCTATTCGATTTATAGTATAAAATCCGAAGAAGTTGGACACCATAAGGGGAAAGATAGCAGCAGATTTGGCGCATTTCCTGAAAAAGATTTCCTTAAAAAATTAGTCAAAAACCTCAGATAATAAACACGAGCAATCGCATGTCAAAAACTTAGAAAAACAAGGGAATAGAATTGAGAAGAAAACAGATTCTCGCTCTTCTGATTTTTATAACTCTCCTTGTGCTTCTCCTGCTGATAAAAATTGGAATCTAAAACCAAAAATCTTATCATTATTTTAGGTCCTACTGGAGTGGGCAAAACCTCCACTGCAGTCAAACTGGCAAAAAAATTAAACGGGGAAATCATAAATTGTGACTCCATGCAAGTTTATAAAAACTTTGATATCGGAACAGATAAAATTCCCTTGGAAAATAGAGAAAATATTCCTCATCATCTCCTGGACGTTGTGAGCCCCGCGACCCAATTTACGGCGGCAGACTTCGCCCGTTTAGCTTTAGAAACAGCTAATGCTATCCTGAAGCGGAAAAAGCTTCCTCTCATCGTCGGAGGAACTGGCCTATACTTAAAAGCCCTCATCGACGGTCTTTTCCCAGGAGGAGGAAGTGACCCCCCGCTTCGCCAGAAACTAGAAAGAGAAGCCAACAAGAAAGGGCTGGATGCCTTAAGAGAGAAACTCAAGGAAGTCGATCCTGTCTATTATCAAAAAATCGGAGAGAAAGATAAGGTCAGGATAATACGGGCTTTAGAAGTCTTCTACTCAACTCAAAAACCGTTATCTAAACAATTCTTGAACACTAAATCTTATGTTAAAGATTTTAATATAATAAGAATTGGGTTAAAATTAGAACGAAAGGAACTTTACAGAAGGATTGAAGAAAGAGTGGATATAATGTTCGAGAGAGGTATAGCGAGAGAAGTGCAAGAGCTTCTCCAAAAGGGTGTCGACGAAAATTCTCCTCCCTTCCGGGCTCTCGGCTACAAATATGTCTTAAAACTTCTAAAAAAAGAAATTCCTCTGGAAGAAGCCATCGCTATGACCAAAAGGGATACACGCCACTATGCCAAAAGACAGATGACATGGTTCAGGAAAATGGAGGGAATCAAATGGTTTTCTCCCCATGATTTCTCTTCAATCCTGGAATATGCTGAGAACAGCTTAAACTAAAATGGAAAAAGCCATCCTGGTCCATCTCGCCACAGACAAGAAAGAAAAACAAGATGCAGAAGAATCCATGCAGGAGCTTAAGGGATTGGCCCGGACAGCTGGAGCTGAAGTTGCTGGAGAAATATTCCAATTCCGGCCGGAGATCAGTCCGAAATATCTTATAGGAGAAGGAAAAGTATCAGAAATTATTCGCTCGAAAGAAGAAATTCAGGCCAATCTTATCATCTTCGACCATAACCTCAGCCCTATCCAGCAGCAAAACCTGGAAGACGAGATTCAGACCAAGGTCATAGATAGAACCCAGCTGATCCTTGATATATTCGCTCAAAGAGCAAGAAGTAAAGAGGGAAAACTTCAAGTAGAGCTTGCTCAACTCAACTATCTCCTTCCGCGTTTGTTGGGTAAAGGAGAAGTCCTCTCACGCTTAGGAGGAGGTATAGGCACACGCGGCCCGGGGGAGAAAAAACTCGAAGAAGACAGGCGGAGAATTCAGGACAGAATCTCCAAGATAAAAAAGGAAATGATTAATCTTCAAAGAAGGCGAGCCAATCAAAGAAAAAGCAGAAAAAAAAGTCCTGTTCCGGTTGCCTCGCTCGTGGGATACACTAACGCAGGAAAATCTACCTTATTCAACTGCCTCTCCAGGGAAAGGATGTTCACCTCTCCGCAACTCTTTGCAACTCTGGATCCAATCCTTCGCCGGGTGAGTTTCTCAGACGGCCTGTATTTCTTCTTGAGTGACACGGTCGGGTTCATCAAAAAAATCCCCGTTGAGCTTATAACATCTTTCAAGGCCACTTTAGAGGAGCTTAAAGAGGCTGATTGCATTCTCCACATCATTGATCTGACCTCAGTCAACTATGAAAGCCAGGTCGAAGCAGTAGAGAAGACTCTTTCTGAGATAGGAGTGCACGATATCCCTGTTATTAAAGTTTTTAATAAAGTTGATCTTTTGCCTAACCATGAAGAGCTTTTAGAGAAAAATAAACGCTCTGATGGCCCGGTCATCTATGTCTCAGCAAAAACAGGGGATGGAGTCCAAAGCCTGAAAGAATGCCTCAGGTCTATACTCTTTAAAAACCTGGAGTTATTTTATCTGCGTATCCCCAAATCAAAAAGAGAATTGATCCATTCTTTTTCGAATTGGACTATGGTATTAAAAAGAAGAGAAAACGGCGATTTTTTTGAGTTGAAGATTATGGCCGATCCGCGCTCGATTCTGAATTACTCGCCTTATATAAAAAAAGGAGAAAAAAATTGGTGAAAAAAGCATTTAAGATTTTTTTACTTTTTATATTTTTTTGGTCTTGTGCAACCTACCAACCTCCACCTCCTTCCCTTTATATAGAGAGCCTCCCTGCTTCCATCGTGGCAGAATTTTCCCTTGAGGAGAGAATTCTCGCTGAAGAGGCCTGGCAAACTTTGAACCGAGGGGAAGGGAAAAAAGCCGAAAAACAAATCTCCAAGCTGGGAGCTCAGCATCCAGTTTATAACGTGGGTTTAGCCTATGCCTATTTTCTTCAAAATAGACTTCAGAGGGCTGAAGAATTCTTTAAAGTAGCCCTGAAAGATCTTCCTGACATGACTCTTATTCATTCAGGCCTGGCTCAAATTTATCGAGCCAAAGGAAGGGATGAACGGGCATTTGCTGAATACAGGGAAATTCTCAAAAGAGAACCAGAGCATCCGTGGGCAACGAAGCAATACGAAATCCTTAAAAACGAAAAATTTGAGGAATCTCTTTTGGAAGCAAAAGCGGCCATAGCTGCGGGAGATACAGAAGGAAGTAAAGAAGCCTACCTTAAAGCTCTGTATTACGCTCCTCAATCTACAGAAGCCCACCTTGTTCTTGCTGACATCTACAAAAAGGAAAACAAGCTTCAAAATGCCTTGGTTCATCTCCAAGCTGCAAGCGCGAGCGAGCCAAAGAACCCAGGGATATTAAAAGATTACGCAGAGGCGCTCTACTTGGCAGCTCAGTATACAAAAAGTCTTGAAATCTATGAAAAATTGAATGACTTAGAGCCAGAAAATAAAGAAATAGTGGATCGAATCGAGGGCATTAAAAACAGGTTGGGAATTTATGAACTCCCGACCAGATATAATTCTATTGCCTTATCAGAGGCTGTCTCCAAAGAGGAAATAGCCGCTCTCCTTGCGGTCAAGTTCAAAGGAATATTGGATGAGGTCCTGGGCACACCCCCCATTATCATCGATATCGCAACCTCTTGGGCATCACAATTCATCCTTCAAGTAACATCCTTGGGTATTCTGGATATCTACCCCAATCACACTTTTCAACCGAAAAAAATTGTTACCCGGGCAGAAATGGCAGAAATTCTCCTTCGTTTAATTGACTATTTAAAAAAGAAAGGATACAAGTTTATCCAGCAGATCCCTCCAGAAAAAATCCAGATGTCAGATGTTGCCTCCCACAACTACTATTATAAAGCGATTATCCAGATTCTTTCTTATAATATCATGGACCTCTCTTTAGAAAGAGAGTTTAATCCAGACCTTCCTGTTTCAGGACAAGAATCCATAAGACTTTTGGATATTATCTCGGCTTTGATAAAATAAATCACCTTTTTAAGGCACTGAAAAATATTGCCAAATGAGGAAAGAAGAGAAGAATAACTTCTTGAACCTTCCCAATATTCTCAGTCTCTTAAGGATTCTTCTCATCCCTGTCTTTGTGGTTTTAATGACCCAGGGTAAAATTGCGGAAGCATCTGCTGTTTTCTTCTTCGCGGGCTTTACAGACGTCTTGGATGGCTTCGCGGCTCGACTACTGCGCCAGAAAACAAAAATTGGCGCTTTGCTTGACCCTGCAGGAGACAAATTACTCATGACTTCCGCCTTCATCGTTCTGACTATTCCATCTCTCAATTCTCCCCATATCATTCCTCTTTGGCTCACGATTGTTGTTATAAGCCGTGACCTGTTCATAGTCTCTAGTGCTTTCGCCCTCTATAAACTGCGAGGTCAAAAAAGTTTTCCTCCTTCCCTTTTGGGAAAATCAAGCACAGTCTGTCAGTTCATGGTTTTGATTCTCGTTCTTTTATTCAACTCCTTCAAAATCTCGTTCCCTTACTTACATTTTCTCTATTTTTTGACTCTTGCGTTCACTCTTCTCTCGGGAGTGCATTATTCCTATGTTGGATTCAGGATTATTTCACTCCCTAAGAAAAGCTAAACCCTGCCTTAAGTTTCTCTTGATAGAATCCTTTTAAAAAATGGGGCCAGGCCCCATTTTCTCTTCCTGATCCCGAGAGGAGAGCGAAGCCTTGAGAAAATGGGGCCTGGCCCCATTTTTTGGCCCCATTTTTCTTGGGGCAAAAGCAACGTGTTTTGGAACCATGTAGCCTGAGCCTTTCTTTTAAGGTTGCTTCATCCATCCCCAACTACTCTAACATTATGATTCACTACTTCCTGAACAAGAAAAATTAGATGGCTACAGGGAGTCCGAAAGACTTGCTTCTTATTCAGGTGGGTGCTATTATTTTTTGAAGAAGGAGAATTCTCATGACTAAATTGGAAAAGATAACAAAGAGAATCGACAGCTACCGCGACGAAATGACAGATATGCAAATCAAACTCTGCGCCAAGCCTTCCATCTCCCCGGCAAGTGGTGGAGAAGGGGAAGTCGAAAAGGCAGAGATACTGATTGATTTCCTGAAGAAAAACGGATTTAGCGATATTGAGGTTATCAAGGCGCCTGACCTGGATGCTCCTTCTGGATATCGCCCGAATATTCTGACCTTTTTTAGAGGCAAAAGCTCTTCTAAGACAATATGGATAATGACGCATACGGACGTTGTTCCTCCAGGAGAATTGGCTCAATGGAGAGGGGATCCGTTCAAGGCCTGGGTGGAAGAAGGAAAAATTTACGGACGAGGAGTGGAAGACAACCAGCAGGATATGGTAGCCTCTCTTTATGCCATTAAAGCATTCCATGAGGAAGGCATTGAGCCGAATTATGATATAGGCATAGCCTTGGTGGCAGATGAGGAGACTGGGAGCGAGAAAGGGATTGACTATGTCCTCAATCATACCAAGGCCTTTCGAAAACAGGACTTGATCATTGTTCCAGATGCCGGAAACGAAGATGGAACTATGATCGAAGTCGCCGAAAAAAGCCTTCTCTGGCTTAAATTTAAGACGTTGGGTAAGCAGGCCCATGGCTCTACTCCAGAAAAAGGAATCAACAGCTTCAAGGCCGGCTCTTTTCTGGTCACCGAGTTAAACAAACTCTACAAGATTTTCCCAGACAAAGATCCGCTCTTTGACCCGTCAATCTCCACCTTCGAACCAACCAAAAAAGAATCTAATGTCCCCAATATCAATACAATACCAGGGGAAGACATCTTTTATATGGACAGCCGTATTTTGCCAAGATATACGATCGAAGAAGTTGAAGAGAAAATCAAAAAAATGATTAATAATATCGAGAATGAATTCAAGGTGAAAATAACCTTTGAGGAGGCTCAGAAAGCTCCTGCAGCCCCTCCAACTTCAGCAGATGCGCCAGTGGCCCAAGCCTTAAAGCGAGCGATCAAGGCAATCTACGGAAAAGAAGGAAAGGCCACCGGGATTGGAGGAGGAACAGTAGCAGCTCTCTTCAGAAGAAACAACTTTAGCGCTGCCTGCTGGGCTAAAATCGATGAAACTGCCCATCAGCCCAACGAATACTGCATTATCGATAACATGATGGGAGACGCGAAAGTATTCGCCCACATTTTTCTACAAGAATAAATACTGTACAAAAAATATATTCGTAGGGGCTTGATTTTTCAAATCTATATTTTTATTTGTATGATTATAAGTGTGGGCTTGATAAATCAAGCCCCTGCAAAATTAAAAGGTGTGTTTGATGAATCAAACACCTACAAAAAATGCTTCCAGCAGCAAAGGAGGGCAAAAATTGAAGAAATACATGCTAGTTCTCACAACAGTTCCAGATGAAAAAACCGGCCATTCGATAGCCAAGCAGCTTGTCAAAGAAAAGCTGTCTGCCTGCGTGACAGTCTCCGCAGCCTCGCAATCCTTTTACTGGTGGCAGGGCAAAATTTCAAACGAAAAAGAACACATTCTCTTCATCAAAACCAAAGCCACCCTCCTCACAGACCTCGAAAAAAAGATCGAAGAGATTCATCCATATGAGGTCCCAGAAATAATTGCTCTTCCCTTTTTCCAAGGCTCTGCAAAATACTTGAATTGGATAGAAAAGGAAACAAAAGACTAAGAATATTTTCTTTGGATCTTTTGGGCAACTTTTACTGTATTAAGATGGATGGAGATGGTATCCTCCACCCGGGAGGCATACCCTCCAGCAAAAAGAATTGCCACTGGTATGCGGAACTTTCGGGCTTCCTCAATCACGATCCTGTCTCGCTCTCTGAGACCTTCCTTAGTCAACTTCAAGCCTCCTAATTGATCATTTTCGTAAGGGTCTGCCCCTGCAAGGTAAAATATCAAATCAGGTTGAAAATCTTGATATAGCCGGGGAAAGTTAGAACGGAGTTTTGACAGGTATTTTTCGTCTCCGTCTCCAGTCCACAGGCCTACATCCATAGAGCTTGAAGGTTTATGAGCAGGATAATTATCCATTTGGTGGATGGAAAACGTGAAGGCGTAATCTCTTTTGGCAAAAATAAAAGCGTTTCCATTGCCCTGATGGAGGTCACAATCCACAACCATAGCCCTCTCGACCTTCCCTTCCTTTTTCATTTTCTCTAAAGAAACTGCCACGTCATTCAAAACGCAAAAACCTTCCCCATGGTCAGGAAAAGCATGATGAAATCCTCCTCCAATATGTACCGCCAGTCCATCCTCGAGTGCCTTTTCAGCAGTAAGAATTGTCCCTCCTACAAACAGGAAGGCAAATTTCAAAAGTTCAGGAGAATAAGGAAGCTCCAAGGTTAATATCTCAGATTGCGAAAGATCTCCAGTTTTCAATTTCTTCAGGTACTTTTGAGTATGAATTAGAAGGAGATCTTCCTCTTTGGCGAGCTGAGGAGGGAGAAAATTATCTTTTTTTACTCCCCGGCGAACAAGGGCCTCGTAGATAAGCTTGTACTTCATAACAGGAAAAACATGCTCACCAAGGTCAGCCCAATAATTATCACTGTAGATAAACCTGAAAGGAAATATTTGCTTCCGGAAGGCCCTTAGAATTTTTTTCAGGGGAGACATGATTTAATACATACCAAATTAATTCTAGGCATACAATACTTAAATCAGGTCTGCGCGTAAATTTTTAAAACTTAATTATTCGCAAGGCCCTTTATGCTTAATATTTCAAAAAAATAAAAAGTCCTCCAAGTTTACATGGTTTAATCCCAGGGAAGCATCTCCATATCCGTTATAACCCATTGCTATGGCTTAGGTTTTGGGAAATAGCCGTAGCGACCATTGAAGAAAGGCTCAGGCTGTATGGCTCTAAAACACGTTGCTTTTGCCCCAGCGAGTCAAAAGCAACTCGGATCAAGGCTTCGCTCTCCT